>ERZ1026866.258-NODE-258-length-34801-cov-5.341766_pt1 | contig 34801 bp, 53 predicted proteins | sample MGYA00380163_ERZ1026866 | MGnify/ENA primary metagenome ERZ1026866 (study PRJEB33269, sample SAMEA4719799) | human gut metagenome | biome: human-associated habitat; feature: organic feature; material: feces | place: Cameroon | collected 2013-10 ...
TTCACTTGGAGCAGGATACGGGACTCGAACCCGCCGCCTACTGCTTGGGAAGCAGCACAAACAAACGATATAGCGATATAAATTTTGAATTTGGCTCCTTATTGGATTCTTATTGCTGTTTTGATTCCAAAATTATATATTCGCTATGATTCGACAAATGTTGAAAAAATTCAACGCATGTATGCGGAACGTTCTTTTGTAACAGCTTCGCACAGTCCGGAAACAAGGTCTTCCGCCATACTCCACATGTGATGCAGCTCTACGCCAGCCGCAGAATCCTCGCTGTCAACGCCGGTAAGGATTTTCTGCGCAATGCGGCGGTTTGCGTCAGCGTGCTCCATTTCTTCCCCAGAGAGCTTATACCACTCAGAAGAAGCGTAGGGGCAGATAGTTTTATAGTCCATTGCCATGCTTGCGTAGTTCATCGCATCGCTGTATTCTTCGGCCATTTGCTTTGCAGCATGAACAAGTGTGTCCTTATACCCTGCAAACTTTGCTTCGTCCATCATAGCTAGATCCTCCCCCTTACAGTTTTTCCACGGCCACAGCCATATCGTTCACCACGGCAGTAGTACCGGTCAGCAGGAAGCTCAGGATAGAGCTTTCGCAGCCGCACGCATTGCGCACCAGAAAAGTCAGTGCCAAATTGGTCGGTGTAGCCGCAGTGGCCACAGCCTGAGAAGCAGTAGCGCCGATGACAGCCACGCCGTCCTTCTGGCCGGTCAGGGTCACAGTGCCCGCAGCCGTGGGAGCCAGTGTAGCGGACACGGTCACATGGTAGTAGCCCTGACCCAGCAGGGTGATGGTGTTGCCGTCCTGCCGGATGTTACAGCCAAACCGCCGGGAAGTGGTGCCGACAGGGATAATGTCGTTTGCCGCCACGGTCTGAGCCGAGGTGTTGGCGGTATAAATCGCCGATTTAGACATAAAAATCTCCTTTCTTATATAAAAGGCGGAGCAGCCCTTGCCGCCCCGCCAATCCTCGCCTAAAGGGCGTATGTGTTAGATGTTGCCGCAGCCGTTATTGCAGCCGCAGAAAGGACCGGGAACCGGGCCCCACGCGGGTGCCAGCTGGTAGGCATACGGGGAAGATTTGGGAATACCGCAGACAGCCTGCTGAATAGCAAACTGCATGCTCTGCTGGTTATAAGCCCGCTCCAGATCGCCGTAACGGTTGGTAGCCAGCTGATCCAGCACCTTCTGGATGCCTGCCGTCTGGTTTTCCTTGATTGCAGCCGCAAAGTTGCTCATATCGTAGCGGACAGAGTCAATGTTGCGGTTGGTCTCGCAGCAACAGACCTGCTGCTGAGCAAAACCAGCGTTGGAGGCGCTTTCCAGATCCCGCAGTTCGCCGAGGATGTTGTAGTTGCCGTCCTTCACGGCTGCTGCCACATCATAGACCCCCTGACGGGTTGCGGCCACGCCCTCGTTGTTCTGGCGTTCCAGTGCTGCAAAATCGGTTGCGCGCTGAACGTCACCAGAGGTCGCAACGTTTGGCGGAAACATCGGGCCGCGGTTTCCACCGAACAGGCCGTTGCCATTACCGCCAAACAGAAGGGCCAGCAGAACCAGCAAGCCGAAAATCCAGATGCCGCCGCCAAAGCCCATAGAATCGTCCATAGCCATAGTTTAGCCACCTTTCAAAAATTTTGTGAGTGTATTCCCGAGTCCCTGTGCACCGGGGCCCTGAACCATATTAAGAATGTCATTAACAGGAATTCCGTTCTTTTCGCATAGCCATCTGGTCATGCTTTCGGGATCCTGTGAGCCGGCGTATCCGTTGAATGCACCGGACTTTTTGCAGTAGTCCATAAGAGCTGCCTGCGGGTTTTGTGCCGCATTGATGACGGCCATCATTTTAGATGCCTGCTTTATTGCGCCGGGCAGGCGGGCCATCAACCCGCCACTCTGCCCCATCTGCCGGGTTTGCTGTGCGCCAAAACGGTTCATCAAAGGGTTGCTCATTGTGCGGCCTCCTTCTTAGACTTTACAGATGTTGAAAAGGAAGCTTGCGGGGCAAGCGAAGCGCTATATTGAGAAAATAGCACCGATGCCTTATCTTCCACGATTTTTTCCACATCTTCCCGTGTCAGCTGTGGTACTGCCGGTACTGATACAGGAGCAGTCAGCCCCGCCGGGTCTATCTGCTCAAACCGGTAATATTCCGCCGGGGCATATCCCATTGCGTTGGCTGTCTTTACCGCAAAGATAGGGTCAGACTGTACCATGATCCACTTCGTTTCACATGGCTGTACACTTACCTTGTCCACATCTGCCAAGCTAGGAACCATTGTCCATGGTGTTTTAGGCTCCTGTGGGGTTTGCTGTGCGGTCTGCTGAAATGCCTCTTGAGATTCCCATCCCCATCCATAGCCAAGCCGCTGAGGAATCGGCTTTCCGGTATAAGGGTCATACTTGAACATTGAGCTTCCCTCCCTTTGCGCCAAATGTACCTTTTTTCGCCGCCGAGAGAGGCAACGAACGCACAACGAAGGACAAAAAAGGAAAACGCCCACACGGCACAGGGCCGTGTGGGCGCTCAATTGCTTGCACGCAGCGCGTATAAAATTTTCAAAAAAGCCTTGACAATTGCACGCAATGCGTGTATAATAAAGACAGTGAAAGACATGAATCAAACGGAGGAAATAAAAATGAAATACGATCTGAAGAAAATCATGAACGATGCTTGGCACATGATGCGCGCAAACTATGTTGGCGGCGTTTATCAGATCTCTTTATCTCAGGCTCTGCATTTTGCTTGGGAAGTCGCACGGCGCGATCTTCGCAAGGCTGAGTGCGTGAAGGAGATTATTTCTTCTGGCAAGTATGATTATATCGCAAAAGAAGAGAATCTAATGAACCGCTTTGACCTCGTTAAAAAAGCATTTAACGCTTTACGAGCTGAGGGCGAAAAGTGCCGCGCTGCTTTTAGAAACGGAACGATGAGCAAAGCCGGGCTGGATGAGTATCTGGCGATCGAAAACTCCGCCGAGCACAGCGTGCTTGTCGCTCTTAAGAGCTCTTGCAGAGAAAGCACCATCTGCCCTGTCTGGAACGATTCTTGGCCGTATGCTCTTGGTCTTCTTCCTGAAGAAGAGTTTTGATACTACTGAACAATGAGAACAAAGGAGGATTATATGAACAATTTTGAAGTCAAAAAGAAAATCGTCCTTGCAGGTAACAGCCGAATTTTTAACGACTGGGCTGCCCACTCCACCATCACAATGGCTGATTTTATATCGGCACTCCAGTGGGTGTGCGAGGACGCGCTGGACGAAAGCGGCAAGCTCACCAGAGAGATCGCGCTTGCTCCTGACCGCATCGTAAAGCTACGCCGTTCCAATGAACGCTTCGGCATGACCGCTTTTTATGAGTATCCCCGCGACAACGGCGGCGATGGAGAGCTCGGCTCTCTCTGGAGCGGTGAGAAGTTCCCGGACGGCTTTATCCGCAAAATTAGTGTTTCCGCAAAAGACCGCATTTGAAAGGAGAAGACTATGTATACTACTGCTGAACTCTTTATTATGGCTGCCGACCCGGAAGCGTCCCGCGAGGCCTTCCTCAACAGTGTCACCCTCAGCGTCCCGGATGATGCCGACGGGTGCGTGGATCTGGATGCCGAGAAAGAGAGGCTGTCCCGCATCTGGGAGCTGGCGCATTTGTCTATGCGAGAGATGGTGGCCTGTACTGGACTGTCGCAGACCGCTTTTGCAAAGCAGGTGGGCATCCCGCTGCGCACCGTGCAGGACTGGTGCGGCGAAAAGCGTGCGTGCCCGGCGTATGTCCGCTTTTTGCTGGCTGAGCATTATAATCTTTTGTAAAACAAAAAATCCCCCGCTTCGCTTACAAAGTACCTCGCGTGGAACGCAGGGCTTCGGCAAAGCAGGGGATTTTTTCACACATTCAGCATTTTATCAATAATTTTCAGTCTATTGCCGATTGATGTCCGACAATACGGCACACGCGCTGCAATATCAACTTGGCATAGCTGATCAACGTACCGCAACCGGGCGATTTTCCGGTCATACCTCCCAAGCGGCGCACGTTTTATCACAGCTTTTATTTGTTCTGCATTAAGCCCTTGCAACGCTGGCGGAAAGACTATGCGAGCCGCCGCCACAGGCAGCACCGAGCCAGAAGGGCTGCGGCAACTGTCCGGCGTTGCGCTTAGATACGCATTTTACCATATTAAGACTGCAAATTTGCATTTTTTTCTCAAATTTGAGCCTTAATACCCCGATTTTGTTGGCCTTAACAAAATCGCAGACCATTTTCGTGATGTCACGAAATTGCTCTCGTGCGGCGTACATCTCGGTGACGTCACCAAGATGGCGGTATGTAGTGCTTGCCATGATATCCTCCTTACTGCTTTTGCAGGGCAGCCTTTGCCCGGTCAAAGAAAAACTGAATTACTTTGCTCATGGTCTCTTCCGTGATTGCCCACGAGACCAGCTTGCCCCACTTGCTGTTATCCAGATAGTGACGCAGCATCTTGACGCACCACGCTTTGCGCTCTGCGCCGCGCTTGGTGCCCTGAATCTCGTGTTCCGCCCTTGCAATGAGGTCGAGCACAGTGCCCTTGACAGCCGCGCCGTAGCCAAGACGGATAAGCCCAAGCACAAGCGACACAGCGCCCACAACGATGAGCACCAGCGCCAGCCATGCGGGCAACGGGGTGAGAATGGTGTTAAGGATTGCTTCCATGATTTGTTACTCCTTTCAGCAGGTAGTTGTTGATATCGGATTTGCTTTTTTGCATACCTTCGCGGTTGTTGCCAGACAGTTGCGCATCCAAAAGGTTCTGTACGCCAACAAGGACAAGACGCATTTCTTCATCGATGCCGTCAAATCGCGTCATGTCGCGTCTAAGGGCCGCGGCGTGCTGTGTGGAAACGGTTTCTACCGCAGCCAGTCGCTTTTCAATGGCGTCAATGCGTTTGTTCTGCACATCGTCAGGGGCTTTTGCCTTTTTGATGTACTTATGGATGATGTCCAGCACCTTGTCGATCGTGATGGCAGCGGCGCACAGGCTGCCAAGAACGCCCAGAACCCACAGTAAAGCTTCTTTTTCGCTCATGCGCCCTCCCGGAGCCGGTCAAGCCCCTTTTTCGCAATAATGGCGGCGTAGTCCTTATACGCATGGCTCAGGTCTACCGAGCCGCTCACGCCCGGCACGCTGGCGGTGCTGGTGTACTGCCACATCCCAAAGGAAAAGTCTGTTTTGGGCTTGTCCTCCGGTTTGGTCTTGCTCTTGTCTCTTGGATATCTTGCCAGCCATACATCGTACTTGCGCAGCGCCGCGCCACCCATGTACAACTCCGTCTGCGCAAAATTTAGCCCGACATACAGCAGGGCATAAAAGCCCCAGCGCTCCACCGTAGCAAGCGCATAGGCGGCAAGGTCGGTCAGCGCCTGTGTGGACAGCTTCTTGATTTTGTTGTCCTCCACGTCCACGCTGATGGGCAGCTCAAAGGTCTTTCCGGTCAAGGCAGTCTTGAGCAAGGCAAGCTCTGCGTCTGCCATCTCTTTATCGGTGGCGTAGGTGTAGTAGTATACGCCAACCGGCAGACCAACGCGCTTGCATTCGGCATAGTTGCGCTCAAATGTCGGGTCAATGTACAACCCATCCTTGCGCTTGCTCAGCTTGCGGTTGGTGGACACGGCTTTAAGCATCACGCCGTCGATTTTGCCGCTGCGCTTTACCGCGTCCCAGTCGATGCTCCCCTGCCAGCGGGAGACGTCTAGGATGGTCTTATCAGCCATTTTCCTGCGCCTCCTTGTCAAGCTCGGCCTGTACGCGGGCCCGCCAGCGGGTCGGCACGTCGTCGATGGTGAAGGTGCCGTCAAATCGGTGGAGCTTGATCTGTGTCACGTAAAATTGTATCATGTCATACCTCCTGTGCGGCCAGCTCAATGAGACCGGCTTCCAATGCTGCCAGCCGCTCCTCTGTGGTGGGCAGGGTGCTTGCCGGTTCCGGCTCCGGCACCGTGCCGCCCTCTGCCACCTCGTAGCAGTCGACTTTATCCTCAATGACCCACAGCGTGTCGCCCACTGCACAGGCGGCGTTGTGGGCGTTCACCGCCTCAGCCATGGCGGCGTAAGCGGTGCACTGCTCCTGTGTCGCCACAGGCTTTGCGAGGGTGTAGCCTAAAGTGATCGTGTCCATGTGTCTTCCTCCTTATTTCCAGCGACCGATGGCAATCCATTGCGCAATAGGAGACATCGACTTCGAAGAAGTGTTTTTGAAATAGATAACACAGTTCGTGGTTGCTCTGTTTGTAGTGTGCAACACAAGTCTTGAGTAACTATCGTTTCCACTGTTTCCGGCAATCGTCAAGGACACCTCCACGGGATATCCTGACGCAAATGCAGCCGGATAGGCTATCGTGTCGGTTACAGTTGAATTAGCGCTGACAACAATTGGATCTGTTTCACCCCAGCAAATCTGCGTGCCATTCCCAAGTCTGACATAGTTGTCGCCGGAGGCGACAACGCCGTTGTCTGCGGTGCCGTGCAGACCAAGTTTCCCCTCATTCAGCGCCGTTGCTGCCTTCTGTGCGTTGTTGACCTGTTTCATCAGGTAATTGTACCCGTGCTGGTTGCTCAGACCAACTTCTTCGCCGGTCGGGGCGATGGTCTGGCCGGATGTCCAATTTTCCGGGAGATCAGCGGGAAGAGGAATGTTTTTCAGGATATCATCCGCCATAAAGCAATGTTCCCTCCTTGAAGATAATGGTGTGTTTGAACTTTGTTCTGGACGTGGTTTCGATGCTAACATCGTCCTGTGTGAGGGCGGCTCCGAACGCATCTTGTGCGGAGATGGCAGAGACTTTTGTGATCTTTTCCGATGGCAGAAGCTCATACTGCAGTGTGACTGCCGCACCAGAAAGGCTCTTTGCAAGGTTTGGAACGGTATAATTGCCGTTCAGCTGCACCATGTCGATGTGATCCGCCATGTACGAGGCTAGGCTTGTCAGGAACAGCGGGGTCACAGATGCGGAAGCGGGCGCGGCGGCCGTCACCGGGACAAAATTATTTTGTCCCGGTGACGCAAAGGCATCCTTGCCCAAAATCCAGCGGCCCAGAAGATAGTGATACCGGCTTCCGTTTGCCAGCACGGTGTCCGCGCCCTCCAGAATAGAGAGATTTACGTCCACGTCCGTTTTTTCGGTAAAGCCGAAATAGCAGTCCGATGCGTACAGCGTTTCTCCCGCATCGTTCAGTATCTCGTAGTGCGTGACGGTCGGAATGTCCGCCATCGGTTCCACGGACGCTTCCAGCTTCAGATTCTCGCCTGAGATTATCAGCGTTTCAGAACCCACCTGCAGTGTCGCAGATGCAATGGCACTTTTCAGCGGTTTCACGGTCGCTGCGCGGTTGAGCCGTGCCGTCGTGGCAAGCTCTGCCGCCTTGTGGGCCACGTCCAGAAGAAGCGTCCGCGTCAGTGTCGGCGATGTAGCAGCCTTTGCTGTCGTCCATCCTCCGAACTCGGCAAACGGCTTTTTCCCAAGGGCCCAGCCGCCCAGCCGATACTGATAATCGTATTTCTGCACATCGACCTGCTCTGTGATCAAGATCCCGGTCTTGAGGTACGGCATACTGATAAAGACGATGTGAGCGGGCTTGATCTGGTTGATCAGGTGCGTCACCTCGTCGTAGTACGACTGGTTCTTTGCGCTCGTCGCAAGCCTCAGCTCGTAGAGCGGGTATGTGATGGAGCACGTCCATCCACCCGCGCCAATCAGCTCATCCAGCTTCTGATACAGAAACCCCAGTGTGTAGGGCGGGCGAGTCGCAATGCGGGTCATTACACGCTGCCTACGGAACTCCAGAGATTCCTTTTCCGGGACGGCCACGATGTGAAACACCTTTTCCCACTGTGCAACGGACTCCTCGTCCATGGTCTGAAAAAAGAAGTTGTTTTGAATCCCCTCCACAGAGTTGGCCAGCAGGTCAAATTCTGCCTTTTCGGCATCACAGATCTGCTGGTAATCCTGCACGTTTCGATAAACCGGGGGCAAAAGCGGCAGCAGTTCATGCGAGAGATCAAGCTTCATGCAGCGTCACCGTCCCAACCACAGGAACCTGCTGCTGTGCGCCGGTTTCTGTCAGAATCAAATCGTCCGCTGCTCCGTTCAGCTGGACGTTTGTTACGTTTACCACGCCCTCTGCCGTGATGATGGCCGCAGATACGCGGGCTGTGTAGACGTTGGCGCTGTATTCAATGCCGGTCTTGCCGATATTGGTCGCCCAGCTTTTCCGTACATTGAGCAGATATGCCTCCAACGCCTCCCGTACCGCGGTGCGAACTGTATCCAGCGAGTAGCTGGGCAGGAGCGTCACCGATGCAGCGACCGAAACTTCCAGCTTCTCCGGGGACGTGATCGTTACCTTTGCACCGATGGGCGCAAGACCGAGCCCCTGCCCGGAGTTCGGCACCGGGTCGATGGCGTTCTGAATGGTCTGCACAAGGTCGGTGGATGCAGAAAACCAGTCCGCACCCAGAACGGAGCAGAGCACCGTGCCGCCGCCTCTCCATGTCGGGTAGACCTGCACAGCGCCCACGCCTTCCAGCTTCTCGATCTCTTCCACATACTGCGCCACGTTTCCGCCGAAGGAGCGGCTGTTCAGTGCCGCCTCGATGCGGACGCGGAATTCGTCGTCTGTCTCGGTCTCGTCTCCGGGTGTCAGGATATCCGAGATCCGGGCAGAAGTCAGGCCCTGAATGGTGTCGATGGGTAGGATAGGGCCGGTGTAGTCGTTGCCGATGGTGCCGGGTGTTTCGGCCAAAAGGCGGTAGGTATGCCCGGAGCCCAGAGCGGACAGCGCAATAAAATTGATACTGTCCGCGCCGTTGATGGTAGAGAACCGGCTGCCCAGCGGGATCGCCATATTGAATTCGCCTTTTCGCACCGCCGCCGTGGCCTGCTTGCGGGTAACGCTGGCGATGGGGGCCAGCAGATCCAGCGCACCGCCAGTGGCTGTCTGAAAAAACGCCTGTCGCTGCACCATGTTCAGGGAAAGGAAGAACCCCTCAAAGACATAGGCGGCGGGAGAAAGAGCTGTTGGGATGGGGCTTGTGTCCCGCTTGTCGTAGTCGTCCGGGATCTGAGACAGCATATAGTCCAGAATCGCCCGGTACTGTGCGGTAGAAAAATCGATCATGCTGCGGTGTTCACCTCCGTGCTTGCCTGCATTTCGCCGTAGATCGTGGAGACAGTAAAGGATGCCGTCAGGGCCTGTCCCTGCACCGTGTAAGAAAAGTCCTTCACGCCGGTCACTCGGTCGTCCACGGTCAGGGCCTCCTCTAGGCGGCGCTGCAATTCTGCCGCCACATAGCCCGGATCCTGCCCCAGCAGCCCCTCCCACTCCATGCCGCTGTAAGAGCGGAAGATCTGCCAGCGGTAGCGCTCCACGTACAGAATCACATTCACGGCCTGTTTTACAGCCTCGTACCCATCACATTCCCCGGTGATGCGGCCAGATGTCTGGTCAATGAACCATGTCCTAGACGGCTGAGAAACGTACTCCACGCCGCCGGAAAGGTCGATGGACGCGCCTGTGGGCAGCGTAGCCATTACGATTCACCTCCGTATACTCTGGAAAGAACAATGAACTTCTGGCCGTTCTGAACACGGAGGAGCAGCACTTTATCCCCGGCTTTCAGGGCCGGGTTTAGGATGATGTACTTTTTGTCCTTGCTCAAAGGCAGCGCCGCGCCGTTTTCCCAGCCCACAAAATTTTCTGCCTGCACTTTTGCATCAAATTCATCCGGCAGGGCCGACCACTCCGTGAAGTAGGGCGGAGTCATGAACGCGTCCCCGCTGGGGCCGGACGGCGTTGCGTGCATGTGCTGCAAGATCTTGATCTCGTGCCTGTGGCGCAGGATGGGAATTTTCTTTTCAATGACAGGCTCTGCCAGATAAAGCACGGCCTGTTTCAACGGGGCCATTGCTTCACTGATCTGGATCTCCAGCTCATCATCGTCCGGTGGGGCCTTTGTCACTGTTCCGATCTGCAGGTCTGTGGGCTGCCCGGCATCGTTGGTCTGCCGGTTGATCTCCTGCAATACTCCCAGTAAATCCACGCTTCTCCCTCCTTACAGTGCTTTTGCTTCTAGTTCCATTGTGTGTTCGTCATTTTTGAAGGTGTGTTCCGCCTTTTCCAGCATGACATACTGTTTGAACGGCTCGCCGTCCAGATCGGACAGGTTCACCAGAATCAGCGCCCCGGCCCGCAGACCCGGCACGCCCAGAGAAGAGAACTTGAGCTGCTGCAATACCCGGTTATAATATTCCAAGCTCACTTTCGCCTGTTCCTTTACCTGAGCGTCGTTGGCGGCTTCGTCCACGGTCTGATACAGCTGCAAAAGGCCCCACTTCCCGATGTGTTCCGAATCCTTCATCACGAAAACATCCGCCTTTCCCGTCTCCTGATTGGGCCGGGCCAGCTTGATGCTATTGTAGGTCTGGGTGTCAATGGAGGAATCGAAGGTGTAATTCGTCATCAGGCTGTAATCACCGATGACGATATCGGTTTTCAGGTCGTTGGCCTCTTTGAGGGCCAGTCCGTCGCCGGAATCGTAAAACACATAGACCTTGCCGGTGTTGAGCAGGGTCTTTTGCACCGCGGTATTGATGATGTCGATGCAGCTTTTGTCCTGCATGATGAGGGAGGGCAGCTTATAGCCGGTGTCGGCCAGCTCGCCCACGTCCAGCTCAAAGTCCTCCGCGATCTGCCGGATGATATCCCCGGCACTTTGGCCGTAAAAGGAGTAGCTGGCATTGGCCTTGAGATACCGGATGCGGTCATAGCAGACCACGTCCACCGGCCCCCAGCGGTCAAAGCCACGGGTAAACACCCAACCGTAAAACTGAAGCTGACCATTCACAGAAAAGCGGATCACGTCTCCCTCTTCCAGCTTGGATTCCGGGGTGCGAAGATAGGTAAAGGTCAGTTTGCCCGGCTGACCGGTGCGCTGGGTAGACCAGACCACCTGCGTGGTGCTGTTGGTCAGGTTCAGGGTGTTTCCGGTGGCTTTCTGAGCGGCCAAAAGCTCATAGGTCATCATTCCACCTCCTGTAGGCTGTTTTCCGGCATCCAACCCAGCACAGTGCCGCCGGTGTCTGCCACGCAGACGGGGCAGGGCCGGGAGCGGTCGATGATGCGCCGAACCACAACGATCTGGCCATGGATGCTGGTCAGGACTTCCTCCCCGCTGCCGGTGCCGTAGACTTTTCCGGTGGCTTTCCGTCTGGCCCCCACAACAAGCTCGTCTGAAGGGGTGCTTCTGGTGGGGGTCAGGGAGAGCTTTACAGCGCTCGCGGCATCCACCGCAGTGTTTACCGCCGTAGCTTCTGAAACGGCCCGTGCGTCCGCGCTGGCCGCATCAGAGACGATACTGGCCGGGGAAAAGGTTCCAGTCTGGACAGCGCCCTGCACAACAGCCCTCTGCGGGGAGTAATCCTTGTACTCGGTCAGGCTCAGGTCAAAATAGAAATCTCCCGTCTCCGCGCCGCGCTCCTCTGCCTTGAAGCTGGTAACGAGGCAGCGAAAGCCCAGACTCGGCCCCAAGAACGGTACGCCGTTCTCATAGAACCGAACGGGCGTGTAGACAATGGGGGACTTTTTCTTCATGGCGGTAGTGAAGAACGCCATATACACCGCCGGGGGCAGATGAATGCCGGTCTGGCCCGGCAGCCGCCGACCGGGCAGCAGACCCGAAATGGACACGGTGCGCAGGTTCGGCGTGCGGGGCTGCATGATAGGGCCAAGGCCAAGCACGTTATAGGTTCCGTTATCGGCAGAGATGGTCTCCGGCAGCTTTTCCGGGTTGATGGGCAGAGCGATAACCGTTTCGCCGCTGGAAAAATAAAGTTTGTACAGGGACATTTCTTTCTCCTTACTGCACGGTGACGGTGCTGCCTGCGTTCATCAGATCCACCAGAACGTCCCGCAGGGTGTCTGCCAGATTTCGGGCATCCTTTTCGGTGTTGCCGGTGTTCTGGCCCTGCACGGTGATCATGGGGGTCTGGCTTGTCAGGTTGACGTTGTTGACGTACTTGCGCTCTGCCACATCCACCAGCATCTTGATCTGCTCATCGGACAGGTCAACGGTTTTTGCGATCTTGCCGGTGTTCGTATCGATGTTGCCCAGCAGGTCTTTCACGTCTGCCGCCTGCGGAATTTCCAGCTCTCCCGTGCCGGTGCCCATAAGGCCGGATTTGCCGAGGTTCGCGCCCCAGTTGTAGCCCTTGGTGTAGGCCTTTCCGAGGTCGAAGTTCTCCCACGGCTTGATATACTCTTTGTATCCGTTCTGTTTGATGGTCCAGTTCCGGCCATATTCCAGCTTTCCGATGAGCTTATCGATTCCGGATGTCATGTTTACTTCCACGCCCGGAATCATGTTGATAAGGCCTTCCAAACCTTGCGCTACGTTCTGGACGTACTTCAGGATGGTGATGGACATATCATAAAAGAGAACATCAATTGCTGTGATTGGGTCATTGAACGCATTACCCAGAAAGTTCACAAAGGCGGCAAAGCCATTGTGCAGCGGAACCAATGTACCGTTGAGGATGAATGCTCCCATCGTTGTAAAGGCTCCGGTGATGATGCCAGTCGCCGAGATGGACGTCCCGGCAAAATGGTTCACCGCCGCGATGCCCGCGTAAAAGGCAGCCACCAGCACCAGAACTGCCGCAGCAGTCAGGGCGATGGGATTCGCTGCCATAACAGCGTTATAGAATGCCTGCATGGACGCGGCTGTTTTTGTGGCCGTTGCGAGGATGTTTGTCCAGTTGGCGGCGATCAGGAGCACGCCGAACGCCGCGCCCAGACTGACTACCAGAGGAATCGCAACATCCAGATTGTTTGCCACCCAGTTAATAGCCGTCAGAAGCGGGTCAAGCGCCCGAATGGCGGTATTGCTTGCCACCGTCCAGACTTGCGCCCATGTCATGGGGGTCTTTTCAAACTCCGCGTTCGTGTCCTTGGCCGCCGCAAACAGTGCGTTTTTCACAATGTCGGCAGTGATCTGTCCCTGAGAGCCCAGTTCGCGCAGCTCGCCCACGCTGACTTGCATATAGTCTGCAATGGACTTTGCGAGGGCAGGAGCCTGTTCCATCACGCTGTTCAGCTCATCACCGCGCAGAACGCCAGATGCAAGCCCCTGTTCCAGCTGGAGGATCGCGGCCTGCGCAGACGAACCGGACGCGCCGGAAAGGGCCAGTTGCTTGTTTAGCTGCTCTGCGAACTGCACGATCTCTTTGGAGCTTCCGAACGCATCACCGGCCATTGTTCCAAGCTGGGAGACCAGCCCCATCGTATCGGTGAAGCTGCCTCTGGAACGCTGGGCCGACTGGTAGATCATCGTTTCCAGCTCCTGCGTGGTCTGTAGGCCGTCGTTCATCCGGTCGAGCCGGGCACGCATGGAGACCAGACTGTCAGACAGGTCAACGGCCTTTTTCAGGCCCTGAATGCTGACATAGGATGCAACCAGCCGAAGAACCGAAGAGGTCAGTGAGTTGGTGACGCTTTGCGCCATATTTTCCTGCTCCTGCAGCCGCTTTGTAGCCGCTGCCGCCTCGTCTTTGGCCGCTGCCGCCACACTGGCAGCGTTTTCAGCTGCCTTCATGGATTGGGTCAGGGTCTGCTGCTGCGTTTCCAGCCCTCGGATGGTTGCGCCTAATTTCTCGGTCTGGGTGTCCAGCTTTTTGAACGCTTCCGTGTTCTGCTGTCCGGCAGCAACCATTTCTTCCTGCTGTGCCACATACGATTCAAACTTTGCATTCGCAGAGATCAGCTGCCGAGAAACGCTGTTTAGAACAGACTGATAGTTCCGGGCTGCGGTCTGTGCCGCTGTGGTAGAGCTTGACGCTCTCTGTGCGGCCTGAATGTATGCGCCAAAGGAAGAGGAAAACTGATCCTGAAGGACAAGCGTTTCCTGAATTTTAGCCATTTCGTCCCGCCTTCTTCATTCGCTGGGTCTCTTCTCTGCGCTTCTCCATGGAGCGCAAAGCAAATGCCCTCACCAGCGCCTTTTCACGCACCGGCAGGGCATCGTACTTGTCCGGGGGCCAGTTGAGATTGACGAAGCAATAGTATGCGATGAGCACGTCAATATCCCATCTGTCCCCGGAGATCAGTTTTTTGCCTCTTCGTCCAGACTCTTGTCAAAGCCGGAGAGCTTGCTCACGGCATCGATCAGGCGGCCAAACTCACCGGCCAGAAGCATCTTGCCGGGAACCTGAACCGGGTCTTTGGTGCCGTATTTCTCACACAGCTCCGCGCTGCGGAAATCCGGAAAAACAGTAGCTTCCACGATGGTGCGGGCGCTCAGCTCGTTGGCATCAATGGAATCCTGCCACTGACCGTCCACCTTTTTCTGCCGGGTGGCTGCCTTGATGATGGAAGCATTCTCTTCCTGAGTCAGGGAGCGGATCTTAAAGGGGACAGGTTTTCCGTCCTCACCCAGAAAGCGCTTGGAGATGATGACCTCTTTTTCCTCGCGGGTCACAGCGGGATGCAGAAATGCAGAAAGTGCGCTCATAAAAAATACCTCCTAAAATCAGTTGCTGCCAAGGTTGGCGGGGTCGCTGAATCGTTCCAGACGCTTGACGCTGGTATAGCTGAAATTGAAATCGTAATTCAGCATGGCTTCCTCGTCGTCCAGAATGGACAGCGGGATATCGCCAGTCAGTACGCAGCCATAGTAGCCCATTACCTGCGCGCCCACGCTGGACGTGGGATCCTCGTTGGTGATGGTGATGTCAAATATGTCCAGCACGCCGTTCTCGATGTAGTTCAGGACCATATCGGTGAACAGGTTGGAGCCGTTGGAGCCGAAATAGACGTTGCCGGTGCCGGTCTGAGTGACACCGTTTACCTTTTTCTGAACCTTTCGGGTGCCGATGGTCTTCATGTCCGAAGTCTGAATGCCCGCGATGGGCTTGATGTTCCGCATACCTGCGACTTCCAGAATGCGGCCGTTCCGGGTGATGGTGATCTTGCCCTCCGCACCGTTCAGGGTGTCTTGAGCCATTAAATAACTCATCTTTTTCCCTCCTTACGCCATATCCAGAATGATATAGATCTTGTTGCTGCTGCCCACAGCCTCGATGGCCAGATAGACCAGCACCGCGTCCTTCGCTTCGCCCTTTTCAACAACAACGTCGGTCTCGCCGTCAAAGTTCTGGATGCCGCCGGACGACTGGATATCATTCAGATATTTGACGATGGCGCTCTTGTACTGTCGGCGCCCGTCCTTGGTGTTGTCCACAATGCCCACATAGCTCTGGGCGAACTGCTTGTACAGGTCGTTGGCAATGGTGTTGCACAGCCGCATGGTGCGGTTGTAGCGGTACACCTCTCCGATCTCGCTGGTATAGGTGACCAGAGAGTTGATGTCATACTCCACCCGGACGGTGCCGTCATCGGCGTTAAACACGAACTTTCCCGAATTGATGGCATTCACATACTGGTTGTGGGTCATCTTGGGAGAGATGTCCACCGCGTTGGGAACGGCGGCATTCGTCAGGTCGTTGCCGTAGGTCGCGCCGGAAAGCGCACCGCCGACCCACCAGACGGCTTCCTTCGGGGTCAGGGTGGTTCCATCGTTCATCACCAGACCGCTGCACACGTTGACGATAAAGCGGGAGTCAGGGTTGGTGGCATTGGCTTCCACCAACTGAGAGAAGCGGCCCAATTCGGTGTTCACGCGCTTGATAAAGGTCTCCATCGCGGTCTTTACGGTGGTGTCATCACCGTCGTACAGCATGGAATCGAAGTTGTAGGGCTCGATGTTCGTCAGGTAGGTGCTGTATGCGGCAGAGCTCACCTCGCCGTCCTTGCCGCCGGAAAGCTGGGTGCCGACGTTGGCGGCCAGAGCCCCCGTGCCACTGAAATCCACCCAGTCATTGCCGGTCAGGTCTGCAACGGTCTTGCCAGTCTGCTGATCCTTCACCACACCGTCAACGACCGTGGAGACCTGAAAACTGCCCTCAGGTTCCGTCAGTGCGGTGACGATCACAACGATGTCGTTGCCTCTGGAGCCGGGGTATTTTGCGGTAGCCGTCAGCGGGGCGATAGTGCCGGTAGCCTTTGCGCTGTCCGCAGCGGCCGGGCGGTAAAGCAGCAGCTTGGTGGGTGCTGCGGTGCGGTTGGAGCCGCTGAAGATCATGGACGCAAAGCGATTGTGTGCGTCTGTGATGTCGTAACCGGTATAGGGGGTCAGGTCTTCCCCGGCGGCGATCTCCATCACCTTGCCAACGGGACCCCAGCTCATGGGTTCGCAGATCGTGACCTTGCCGCGGTCGCCAACGGTCAGATTCTGCTGGTTCTTGGAGCGAAATTTAAAGTAAATGCCGGGCCGCACTTTGTTCTGTACAGTCCATGTTCCGCCTGCTGCCATAGGGCGTCACTCCTTCCAAAATTCTTTCACAGCGGCCTCAGCCTCTGCGAGGGTGTAAAACGGTTTGTGTAAAACAACAGCCAGAAAATCCGGCTGATACCCCGCAAAACGCGGGTCTTTCAGCAGCACTTCCCGGCCGTATTGGGTATTATCCTGTTTCATTGGTTCACCTTCTGGTTTACGGTCTGGGTCTGCATCTTCACTGCGTCCACGGGCTTTTCCACAAAAACACGCAGCTCAAACTTGTAATGCAGGCCGTCATTGTCGATATCCGCGCTGCGATCGTAGGCGTGCAGGAGTTTTTCCGCCTCTGTTCCATCGGAATAAGGAAATGCTTCCATGCAGAAATCGAGCGTCTCAGCGGCTTTGTTGTACTGCTGGCGCAGGTCTGTGAGGTTATAGTCCAGCAGATAGGTCAGGTCGAGCCGGATGGTGCGCAGCCAGCGCCCGCCGGGGTAAGGCTTGATGTCACTGCCCCGCTGCTGGATAAACATGCAGGGCGGCTCTACGCCTTGCTGTGCAGGGTCTTCCAACATCTGCACACCGGGCAGGAAGGGAGTCAGATAATCCGCCAGAGACCGGGCCAGCGTTGTAATGGTAAAGTTCATTTCAGCATCTCTCCCAGCTTGTTCACGGCTTTTTCTGTCTCTATCTTCACGGTGTGCTTATAGGCTTCAATGCCCGCATCGGACATGTGCAGCCCCTCAACGTAGGTCGTTTTTGTGCCCACCATCATGCCAACCTCGCCCCGGCGGCCGGGGTCGTATTCCAGCATTCCGGTATAGGGGTCTGCGTGCAGACCCGGCACAAAGTGCTTGTCCATCCGGTGACCATCGTTGACGTACGAAGCATAATTTGCATTATTGCTCAGGTTCGTCACAAGTTCCCCACCCAGAAGTCCATAAGGCTCCGTTCGGCTGTCAACAGCCCACCGTTCCTTCAGCTCCCCGGTGCGGGTATTGGTTCCGCTCAGGCTGTCCGTTGTGGGCGGGGTCTTATCCTGCGCCGCTTCCACGGCCCGGAGGGTGGCATTGCGGGCAACGTCTGCGAGCATTTCGGGCAAAGCGGCCTGCGCCGCTTCCAGCTTCTTGATGTACTCCTGCAGGTTCATTTCACACGCTCCTGACTGAGAAGCGTGATCTCTTGGTGGGCCAGACCGGGCAGCACCGCCCCGAAGGGCTCATAGTACAGGTCAGGATCCCCGGCAAAATACCGGGTCTCCTGCAGCGCATATCCCAGCCGCGCCCCTCTGTGGATCACTAGCTCATCACCGGACTTGATATCCACATTGATATCGCATGCCAGCTTGTCCGTTTTCTGGACATTGGCTGCTGTCTGGGTCATCGTTGGGGCCTTGTCCTGACTGCGGTACACCCGGCACGGAACACCGGAGCGGACGACCTTCCGTTCCTTGCGGGTCAGACTTCCGTCCTTCACGATTTCCGTGCGCCTGATCTCCATCAGGTCGGTATACCAGTCATTCCAGTTCATGAGAGCACCTCACATCACAAAAGTTCCGGCCGCACCGATAAAGCGGGCACGGTTTGCCAGCATCTGACCGTAGGTGGTGGCGTTCAGGTCGCCCCAGTCCTCTGTTCCTGCGGTCAGGGCGCTGGTGTCGTAGGTCACGGAGCTGTCGCCCAGCGTGGCAGACTTCACCACACCCACCAGAGCGCCGGACGCTGCCGCCTGCGCCGGGGTGGCGGTGCTCTCCGCATAGGTGCGCAGCTGAAGGGTAACGTAGTGGGCCACATAAAGACCCACGGCATAATGCCAGCTGTCCAGCCATTTATCAGGCTGAATGCTGACGTTTGCCATTTTCACGATCTCTTCCAGCATCACGTCCGGCAGGTGGCAATTTCCGTCCGCGTCACAGAACTGCGGGTATTCCGCCTTGAACTGCTCCGGGGTGTAATTGCCCACGCTCTGCCCCAGATTTGCGGCCTGCGCAAGAACGCCCTGAAACTGCGGCTTCATCGTCCAGCACATTGGCAGCCTCCTCAGTCTCCCTGTGGTTCGGCGGGTTTGTCCCAGTCCGCAGTCTTTTTCTTGCGGACGGGCTTGTCTGCGGCATCCTGTACGGCCTTGTCACTGCGGTTCGTGGGCACGATGTCACCATCGGCCACCAGCGCCTTGAAATAGGCCGTCTCTGCCGCCCATCCCGGCACTTCGACCAGCTGCTCCCGGTGGAGCGGGAAGGTCTGAGAGCCGTCTGCGCTGGGAAGGATGATGTTTGCTTTGGAAAGTACGAAAGCCATTTCTGCCACCTCCTGATCAGATGCCATCCACGTACAGCATGGAGGTCTGGTACATGAGCTGTACCTCGGATGCGTTTGCCATATAGGCGGTGTCGTAGCAGACATTGGTGACGTTGGGGGCGCTCATCACGCGGGACAGGGGCACCAGCTCGTCCGCCTTGACAAAGCGGCGGTTGTTGACGTACACCACCATGCGGTCGCCGTCGGAAGTACCAGCGCCCTTGACCCAGCGGGTAGGAACGATCTCCAGATCTACGCCGTGGTTTGCGGCCACGTTGTGTTTCTTCAGGAAGTCGTAGATGGTCTCAGTGCCAAGGTCACTCACCATGGTGGTGGTGATGTAGCTGTACTGCTCGTAGGGGACCAGGATATGGTTGGGAATACCGGCCTCGTCGTACTCGTTGGCAGCCCACACGGCAGTGATGGCATTGTTGATGTCCGTCAAAATCTGCTTGGGGGTCTTATCCGCCCACTTGGCAGAGGAGCCGGTGCCGGAAGCCGCGGCAGTGGTCTTGGTGACATCGGGATTGTTGACAAGACCGGTGGTAGCGTACTCGTCGAAACCGATGTAGGTGTTCTGATCCATGTGCTTGTCGTAGGCCAGCCGGATGCCGTCCTGCAGCATCTGGTCAAGGCTGCGGCCAATGAAGTTTGCGCGCTGCATATCCACGAACATCACGCGCAGAGCGGCGGCAAAGACATGAGCTTTGAATGCGCCCTTGCTCACGCTGGCCTGCACCACAGGGATGCCGTTGGAACCGCCGCCGTTGACGGCAGAAGCGCCGGAGCCGCCCGCCATGCCATAGGCCACGGACATGGCAGAGACGTAATCCACCCAGCCGCCGCCTACCTCGATGGGAATATCACGGGGATAGGTGACGCTGGTGAGGGGCTTGCGGATCAGCGGGTCACGCTTTTCCAGCTCGCTGGTGAGAAACGCATTGCCGCTCTGGATGGCAGCCGCGTCCATGGTGGGAGTGCCGCCGGGCAGCGCAGCACCGGCGTTGTTTACGGTGAAAGTACCGGCATTGGTGGTGCCGACGTTCTGGAAGTTTGCCATAGTCTAAGACCTCCTATCAGGCGTTTGCACGGGTGAGGATGACCAGCTCGGCCACGCCGTTGGCATCAGCCGCGCCGCCCCACTGGCAGTTGGTGAGTTTGACGGAGTTTCCGACGGTCTTGTCGTCCGCTTCCGCCTCAAAGCCGCCGACCAGTGCGGTGGCATAGTCAGCGGTCTTGGCAATGCGGACGTAAACGTCACCGCCCAGAGCCGGGGTCCCGCGCTGGCACAGTACGTTGATGCTGCCGCGCTGGAACACGCTGCAAGCCTCGCCGGGGGCGTATTTGCCGCCGTTCTGGTCAGGATAGACCAGAGCGCTCTTGACCTCGCTGCCCGCAATGCCCGCGAACTGTGCGGCAGTAGTGCCGGTGCCGCCCATCACGATGACCTTGCTGTTGTCATACTTCAGGGCAGTGCCAAAAGGAATGCTTTCGGTGCCGCCAACGGGGCGGGTGTTGACGATCATATCCGGCTGACGGGCATAAGTGCCAGCAAAGCCGTGGGGCATGGTCTTGCCGATAATCTGAGTATTCAGGGACATAATTTAGCCCTCCTTCTTCATGTGGGGATTGCGGTCGTTGTAAGCGGTCTGGGAAGCATGACACAACTGCTCATACCGGTTCTTACCGGATGCGATAGCGGCAGCGGCGGCGCTGTCCTGCGCAGCCGCTGCGATGGCATTCACGGAGCTGGTGCCCTTGACCTGCTCGATCAGGGTCTTGGACAAGGCATCACGGGTGGCCTTGTCCTGAATGCTGTTGATGATGGGGCGCATGGCCTTCAGCAGGGCCAGACCGCTGTCATTGGCGGTAGGCTTTGCGCACTCGTCATCAGCGGAAACGGTGGTGGAACCGCTTTCGTCCTCGCCCTCCTCCTTCTTCTTGTCAGACTTTTCGCCGGACATTTCAGCGATCACCTTGTCCAGATTTTCCGGCTCTTTGTCTTCTGCCTTTTTGGCGTTGGCAGCGATCAGCTGATCCAGCTTGCCGGAAAGGTTGTTCAGTGCGTCCAGAACCGCGGTGTTCTGGTTGTAGGCGGGCGCTGCGTTTTTAGCGGGTTCTGCATCCTGCGCCGGAACGGCGGGTGCTGCATCCAGCGCTGCGGCAGCGGTCTCCACCATGCTGTCAAGCTCTTCGGGGGCCGCGTTCTTTGCCGCCAGACCGAACAGAGACAGCAGATTCTTGCTCTTGCTCATGTGTTTTACCTTGCCTTTCTCCGCCGGAAGTTCGGCGGCACTGTCTTTTATTGCGACATCACGGCCAGCGCGCCCACGGGGCACGATGGCGATGTGATTTCCTCTGATATGGGTCTGCCGGTATCCTGCACCGTCTGCCTCGTACTGGCAGTAATAGCCGCAGGACACATCCCGCATGGCCCCGTTCTTGACCTCGGAGATCAGTGTGGGGTCTTTCAGGTACAGGTCAGCCACCAGATAATCACCCACTCGGCGCACATTCTCTGCGTGGCCTTTGGAGTAGGCGGACTGATTTTCCTGCACGATCATCTCCGATGGGTGGGTGTTGGTGACATCTTTGCCCTCAAAACTGGCAATTGCCGCCGGGTCAAACACGTCCTCGGCGCTTCGTGTCACCTGAAGAACACGCTCCGGCATCCCGTCCAGCCCGATCTCACGGGCCAGATAGTTCTGCGTGCCGGTACGGGCGATTTTGACATCGTGGCAAATCAAAAAGCCCTCCGGCGTTTCCGTCATGTGAGGGCTCAGTTTGCTTCCATAGTACGCAATCAATCGGCATCACCTCCGCTTCTGTATGCGTTCATCCATTTGTGATATTTTTCGTCATCTGCCAGCTTGTGCCGCTGGAAGGTCTCAAAGGTCTTGGGCACCTTGTCACCCAGAGCCGTGCGGTAGTTTTCCCACTGGCGGTAATCCCGCAGCCACTTGGAGCGTCCCTGCTCCTTTTTGCGGTAGGCCTCGATCTGTGCCTTGGTGCGCGGGTCTCGGCTGTAGGGATTTGTTGTGGGGTCAGAAAATCGCCTGATCCGTTTCAGCTCTTCCTCCGTCCGCCCGGAGGGTGTCCATGGACGAAGGGCGTGCAGACAGTTCGGGTGGATGTTCAGCCAGCTGTTCGTCAGGTCATCCGGCCCGGCGGGGTCTACTTTGCCGAACGCATCCGAAAGGGGAGGGAAGTGCGGGTCTTTGCCGCTGCGGCTGTACACCCTGCCCTCGTAGGGCGCACACAGGGCGCAGGTGGTGCCGTGGGCGCTGATCTGATACAAGTCCTGCCCATCGTCCTGCGTCACCACAGACAGGATTTCAGCCTGTCGAGACGTGGTGCGGGAGACCATCGTTGCATAGGTGTGCAAGCTCCAATTCCGTCCCGCCTTGTCTGTGAACGCCGTCACGCCATCCCGGAGCAGAGCATCCACAAAGGCGGGAACGCTCTGGTTCACACCCCTTCCCACAGCCTGCTGTGCCGCCACCTGCTCCAGACCGATACGCCGGTAAACGTCCGGCTCAGTCCGGCCCAGAAGGGCGCTTTGCAGAGTGGAAAGCACCGTCATGTTCCCGTCTACCAGCTGGCCCATGAGGTTCATCGTGAGCTTCTGCACGATATCCGTCTGGGTGCCGGTAAGGCTCTGGGCGTTGGTGTAGCCGCGCAGGTGCTTTTCCGCGGTCTCGCCGGGAATCGACCGGGCCTCCGGATGATGAACGTAAAACTGCGCCTCGACCATGCGGGGCACATACTCCCATTCATCCGTTTCCAGCTTTCGGAGAATCTCCTGCACCCGTTCCAGCGCGGCCACGGCGTGATAGTCCACAAGCCCCCGGCTGCGCAGACGGCCGATCTCGTTGATGATATCGGTCTCAGCCTTGAGATAAAGCCGGATCAGGCGTTGCAGCTCCCGCTCAGGGGATGCTCTTGCAAGGGTTGGCATGAAATCACCTCAAAAAATGGTAAAAGAAAACCACGGTGCTGATTGCATCGTGGTAAATTCTTATATTGCGTCTTTCGGGTAGGTCGCAACATCATGGATTGAAAGATAGTATTTCCAAAATTTTTCAAATTCCTCGTCTGATTTTGCTCCCCGGTGCTCTTGCAAATAAACACGGTCTGCTTCATCTACAAGCTTTCCATAGCCTTCTTTATAAAGCCGTTTTCTTAAAGTCGTCAAATTGTTTGTCCAATCAAACGGCTTTGTTGACAGTTCGAGGCGTTTTTTCAGAATCTCTTGCGGATACTTTCCTGTGATTTTTTTGAACACCCGGTTGTAATAGACATAGTTCGCATGGGAAGCCCTCAACGCTTTCATACTAACAGCCTCGCTTTCACAATCGGTATCGTTCCGCTATTATCGGCTCCATAGACCTCAAAAGAAGAATCCCGTTTTATAAGGAATTCACGTTCTCCAGAATTCGCTCCAAGATACTCTATATATGCTCCTCTTCCTTTTCCGGCCGGAACGTCAATTTGCAACAAAATAGGCGTTCCTCCTGAGTATGTTGCGAATTCTGCAGCAACTCCGTCAGAAAGTGACGCACTCGTATATGCTTTTTCTTTGAAAATGCTCCCCTTGGGATTCTCAACGTTTACTCCCATCGATTCGAGAGCTTCTTTAGAAAGTCCCCGAATCGTGGAAATATCTTCTTTCAGTTCATAGTTTGCCACAACCTTATCAAGACTGTCAATACTTTGCTTTGTTGCTGCAGGAATCTCGGCTTGTGATCTGAGAGATGAATTTATAGATTCTGACGATGAAGTGTATTCGTTTATACTTTCTCGATCAAACCCAGAAAGCGAGTTTTCCCAATTTTCACGTTCTTTTTGCAGCTTTCTGTCAGTATCTTCCTCGTTTTTCCATCCATTTTTTGGTTCTTGATAGTTTAAAGGAGACGACCCACCTCCATCTGTCCACCTACCATAATCATCTCGCGGTTGGTCTGGTGAATAGTCCATTGCTATTACCGAATCTTTTAATTCTGATTTTTCTGAAATTCCCGCCAGAGGGTCGCGCAGGGCGGTCACGTCCTGATAGGTCAGGCCCTGCTTTGCGGCAATCAGTTCGTCGGTCAGGGAGCCGAACAGGCCGGTCTCATCCTCTAGTTTCTTGAGCTCGCGCATTGCCACATCTGCATCCAGAAGCCCTGCCTGAAACGCCGCAATGATGACATCGGTCTTTTCCTTGGCGATCGTCGCCGTCTCGCTGGCAGTGGGTGTCCACAGCGGCGGGAACGTTACATCAAGGTCGAGCTGCTCAATTCCTGCGCTGCGGGCCACTACAGGAAGCAGCTTGTCCAGAATGGGCCGCAGTTTGCTTTCCCGCAGGGTGTCCACGTAGTCATAGTAGTTCTTCAGGTCGCTTTCGCCGGTGGCGTTCATGCCCGCCGGGGAACGGCCAAACAGCTTGGTCATAGGGTAGTGAGACGCGCCGCACAGGTTCAGGCACATGCTCTCGTACACGTCGGACAGGCCCGCAAAGGTGTACTGGGTGTTGCTGATCTTGTTGCCCTGCTCCACCAGCTGCATTCCGAAATTGGAGCGCAGGACCTTCTGGGCCTGCATGGTGTTCCAGAAACGCCGCTGCACATCCGGGCTGGACATGGAGAGCAGCTGCTCCAGCCCCTTTACCTCCATCGTGTTGATATTGGCTTGGAAGGTCAGCGCGGCCATGTTGGCGCTCACGTTGTCGTGAGCCACCACGTCATTATAGAGCGCTTCCACTTCGGACTCGCCCCAGTAAAGCTCCGCTTGCCGTTCCAGATCGGGAAGCTCCCGGCCCACGAACCGCACAAGGCGGGAGTGATGGACACGTGCGGCAGTGTGCCCGGCGGCATCGTTGATGCTGTAATACTCCGGGACAAGCTCCCCGCCCTCAAAGGTCAGACCTGCGTCCGGGCTGATTCCCTGCCAACGGTCGAGTATGTACAACCCCCGGAAGCTACCGGGAAGAATAGCCTCGGCATCCAGCGGTCGGGAAAGGTCCTCCTGCCCGTCAATGAGGATAAGCCCGGCGGCACCGCCATACAGGCGGCCCCATTTCAGGCCAGTGCTCACACGGTCCCGGAGCCGGGTGGAACGCTCAACGGTCTGGATCGCCTTTCCTTGCTCCGGTGTGGCGCTCTTGAGGTCGTACCATTCCCGGAGCATATCGTCTACCATCAGGCCCACAACGTTCTGCACCACCCAGTTGCTGCGGTACAGGCTGTTCAGCAGGGCGTAATTGTCCGTCATCCGGGTCAGCGGGTATTCCGTTGCTTCCAGCGGGCTTTGGGAGCCGTACCCCAGCGAGAACATCTGGTTGGAAAATGCGTCCAGCGTGGCCGTCATCGGTTTCTCTATGCCCCCGGCGGGGCGGTTTTTGTTACGTCTGGACACTTATTCAAACCTCCAGTCAGGCAGTGAGTTGATATAATAGCGGATGGCATCCATGCCGTGATCGTTTTCTTTCACTGGCTTTTCTACTCCCAGCAGTGCCGCTTTGTCATCCCAGCGGTAAAGCCCGAACTCTTCCAGAATGCCCACGCAGGACGCATTCACCAGAAGGCGGCGCTTGGCGATCAGGGTGCTGCACCGGCGGATGCCGTTCAGAACGTCGTTGTTGGCTTCCATCACATAGACACCGCGCTGCCGCAGCGCCGCAATGAAAGAAGCCGCCGATGGGTCCACATAGGCGGCGCAGGGGTCTTTCCCCATAAACTCCATGAAGTCGTCGGCATATTCTTCATCGGTCTTCTGGCGGCGCTCCCTGCGGCCATCCCAGCGGTATTCCCGGTCAACACGGACGACCTCGCCGTCGTCATACGTGTCTGCGAAAATACATGCGTTCAAGGTTCCGTAGTCTACCGCAATCGTTCGGGTCGAAACCGCCCGCATCGCCACCGGCGGCACAGTGTAGACATTAGCCTTTGGGTCGAACATATCGTAGATCAGTCCCTCGGCGGCCTTGCGCTGGCCCAAGATATCGCGGGCATACCAGATGCTTTTCCGGTCATACGTCGCCAGCACAGCCCGGAGCTGGTCGTCCGATATGCTCATATTGTCCGCAATGGTGAAATGACCGTAGTTCAGGCCATAGTGAGGGTCTGCTCTTTGCTTTTCTTCGTGGAAATCCAGAACGGTTTTATAGTACCAGTGGCCCTCCGCCTTCGGGTTCAGGTCGTGGAACACCTTGCGGTTCGGGCTGGAAAGCGTTCGGTCGAACACTTCCTGAATGAACGCTTCACTGCACTCGTTCACCTCGGTTATATAGGCGGTGCCGTAGGTATTGCCCTTGATGAGCTTTTCGTCCCCGGACTTGCCGCCGCCGGAGACCAGCACGACCTTTTCGCCGGTCGCGGTCTGCACATACAGGCAGTCGCGGTTCTGGTACACGCCCTCCCGGCAGCGGCCCTCGAAATAGTTCTTCATGCCGAAGCCGTCGCAGTCCAGAATGTTTAGCCGCGCCGTCGCGGTGGATACCCCTGCGATCAGATGGATGCGGCTGGGATGCTTTTCGAGGATGGTGCAGTAGGCCATCGTGATGAGCACGTTTTTCCCGCCGCGCTTGCCGCCCTCGGCCACATTGAGCCAGTGGTCGAAGCAGTCAAAGAAAAAACGGGTCTGATTTTTCGTGAAGGGTGCAGGAATGTTCATGTCTCAAAATCCTTGATGTTCCGGTCAGGGGCCGGATGCTGCAAAAGGTCTGCGAGAGTCTGAAAGTCGGAGGCCTTGGCCGAAGCCGTGCTATCCCGTTTGATGTCATCCATCTTGGTCCATTTATCGATGAGCGTACCCAGCGCCGTGGTGATCTGCTGCAGGGTCGCCCCTTCCAGCTTCTCCGGGTCGGTAAGGACACCGAGATAAACGTCTATGATCTCCTGAACGCGCTCTTTCTTGCTGTCCATGTAGTCCAGCATCTCAAGTGTGTTCTGCTCTTTTTTTTGCTCAACTTTTTTCAACATTTCAGACGGAGCCGTTGAAATCAGCCGCTTTACCGTCGTGTCAGATACTCCGTTGAGCTTGGCGGTCTTGGTGTAGTTCTGCAGCTGCACATAGTCCGCAATGATCTTCTTTTTCTGCTTGTCTGTCAACCGCTGCGCACCCACCGCCACCACCTTCCTAAATCAAGACATAATAAAACCCCGCCCCGGTGCGGGGCAGGGTCAAAGCTAAATTTTACAGGTAGAGAAGCCGGAACGTTTCACGGCCTTTGGGAGTGATAAGCGTCTGCACACCGCTCCACTGGGTCTTGTCGTTCTTTGCTTCCTTCACCTCGAACAGGCCGCTGTTCTTATCCTCACGGGGCATAAGCTTGCCTTTCTGGTCTCGATAGATGAACTTTTTGGCAAGCAGCCAGTCAACAAAGGCTTTCGGCTTGATACCCAGTTCCTTTGCCGTATCCCGGAAGCTGGTAAGCATATTCCGATCTACCAGCTCGTCAAAATACTCAGCCTTCGGGGCCATGATATTGTTCTGCACTGTCAGCTCAGAAATGCGGGCCTCGCGTTCTGCGAGGGTCTTGTTTGCCACCAGCAGGGCCTTTGCCATAAGCTCCTGCGGGCTGAGTTCCTGCTGCCCGGCGATGTCCCCGCCATTCTTACGGATACTGGGCAGAACCTCGGAAGTGACCCACTTGCGGAAGGGCTTTGCTTCCGGCTTGTCACTGCGCAGGATGACATTGTATAGACCCGATTCATTGATGATGTAGGTGGACTGCATCCGGCCCATGCTGTCGATGACCTCGGTCTGACCGACCTCATCATCATCCATGCGCTTGGCCGTGTCTGTGATGTGGGAAATGCCAAGCACTGCACACACATCCTTGAGGACAAACCACGGTTCTCCGTTCATCTCCACGGTGCGGACTTCGTTGGACTGGTAGTTGAAAATCTGAATGTTGCTCATTTTACTTTCTCCTTTTTGCTAAAGGCCATGCCATCAGCATAAGCCTGATTCACAAGTCGGCAAATATCATCGATGAGCCCCTTCAGACTATCATTGAGATCCGATTCTTCCATGTGCGATGAACGAAGGAAGAATTCTTTGGTAACAGGATAGTTCATTGTAAAAACCTCGCATTCTACTCTTGACAAATTGACAATAAAAAAATAAAATGGAGGTGCAAGGGGCTTTCGTGATGGTTTGCTTCTAGCGGTTAGCGGTTCAGCGTTCCAGCGCTGGCCGCTTTTTTATATTTCTCGAAACGTGCCAACTGCTCGGCTCTGGTGAGCTTCGCAAATTCCTTGCATGTCATGGAGCATCACCTCCCGGTATTTGCTCCCTTGCACCTCTGTCCTCCTTTCCATACGATTATTATACTACGAATTTCGTAATCAGTCAACACATTTCCCGTAACTGTATCAAATATTTTTTACGTCTAGCGTATTGACTAGAAACGGATATCGTAGTATTATAGATGTAAGAAAAGAGGTGTCAAAGATGTCGATTCGCTATCACTTAAAGGCTTTGCTCGCAGATGCAAACATGACCCAAAAGCAACTCGCTGAAGCTACCGGGATAAGACCGCCTACCATTTCAGCAATCTGTCTTGGCACAATCAAACAGTTTCCGGTTGGAGCTCTTGACAAAATTTGCGAAGCGCTCCATTGTCAACCCGGCGATATACTGGAATATATCCCGGACGACTTGAACAAGCCCGAAGCCGATGAAGAAACGGACGCTTTGCGTGCCGCACTTCTCAACCAGATCAAAGGCCTGTAATTCAAAGCCCTGCCGCTTGGCGGGGCTTTTTGCATAATATAAGCAGCAACGCCATTATCTGTGTTTGTCGGACAGTAAGACGTTGCCGCTGCATCCAGAACTTTCGCGGCTGGATGCCCCGCTATTCGCGCCGCCCCCTCAAAGGGTGCGCGTCTGGCACTCCCGGCAGGGCTCGAACCTGCAACCTTCGGTTTTGGAGACCGTTGCTCTACCACTTGAGCTACTGGAGTATAAAACGCCGCCCTTGGAATCGAACCTTCCGCGACGTTTTCGCGAACGCGCACCACGTTGCGCTCAGGCGGCCATATAGAAAATAAAAACAGCCCACGGTTCGCCGCCGGGGCTGCTTGAGTTGACGCACATCCTGCGGGGCATGCTGGCCCGCTCAGATTTCCGGTGCTGCTGTTCACGGGCGGAGGTTTCAGGGCGTGGGCAAGATTTCAGGAATCCCACACCCACCCGCACACCGGTGGTGAATCACTCCATGCGTCAGACATGCCGCGTTACAGACTTTGCGGCATTCGGTGCGAGATCACGGAGTCGAACCGTTCCCTGTACCTTCCGGATTCAGCACAGAGCTTCCCAGACCTCGCATAGAAGCAGCCCGCAAAGCACGGTGTCAAAGCGAAAAAGCGTTAAGCGGCATGAACGAAAGGAGAATCCGTACGGGGCCGCACTTTGGAAGCTGCTGAGGAGCGGCGCACCGCTTTGCGCGGTTCCGCTTGTAATCATTTTACCACACTTCGATTCACATGTGTTTCACAACGATTCAAATGAAGCGTAGAAATCAAAGCGCTTTCAATGGTCGTTTTGTACATCCTCCCAGATTTCTGCCAAAGCATCAAACCCCTCGTGGATGTAAGTGGAGACCGAATTGTCTCTGGACAAGCCCACGTCCACTGCGATCTTCTTTTGGGGCTTCAGGTCGATATACCAGCCGCAGATGCACTTTGCTTGCTTTTCAGACCGAGCAGACCCGCTCAGGCAGTAGGCCCGCCGGGCAGCTTCGATGCGCAATTCACAGAGATCAAGCTCCATCTGTTTGAGGTTCCGCTCTTCTGTGTCGATTCTCTCCACGGCAAAGCCTACTTTGTCACCAGCTCCACCGCCCATTGGCATCCCGCTCATGCTCTGGGTGCACTTTTCGGCAGTATCCCGGATGCGCTGGATCTTCTGCTTCTGGGCCTCGACCTGCTCCGCCAGATCTCTGCACTGCTGAAACCACGCTTTGACGGTGCGGTAATCCGGCAGTTCCGGCGCGTCTGCGTCAGGTGTCCATGACTGAATGCGGTCAATCATCGTCATACGGCACGTCCTCCATTCTGAATCCGCACATCGGACAAAACGGCGTTTTGAGGCCGCACGGATTGACCTCTCCGCATTTCGGGTTCGTACAGCGTGTTGCAGGTACGCACCACGATCCGCTCTTCCCAGCGCTGCTCACACAGGAGCCATGAATTTCTTCCCAGTGCGCCACAGGCCGCAGAGACTTCGGGTCGATGGTGGGAAGGTTTTCGAGGTCTGATAGTTCATCTTCGATGCTTTCACAGAACAGGATATCGGCACCCCTGCCCTTGGCATCTTCTTTGGCGAGTTCTTTTTTGAGGTCAGCTTCCAGCTCGCTGACATCGACCAAACGTACAGTTTTTTCTTTCTTATCCATTTTCGTCCTCCATTTCCTCGATCCAGATCTCCACTCTGGGGTTTTTCTTGTCGTGTTCCACCCGGCTGCCATCGTGGGCGGCGACGATCTTGCTGTTATCGTCCTCCAGCACGTTGGCTTTCACCAGAATGTCGGTTGTAGCCTCGATGAGGTTTGCCAGATCGACCCGGCGGGCGGTTTTCATGTAGTAAACGCACCTCACGTTCACGCGGGCAGAGATAGGGCTGTGCGGCCTTTTGATTTGACTTAGGCAGTCCGTCTCATAATCTACGTATGCCTTGCTAGGGGCCACAAAGCGCCCGCCTGAGCGGCTTTTGAGGATGCGGGCGGAATTCTTCTTGGTGCGGGGTTCACCGATAAGGGTCAGGGTCATTGGTCTACGCCTCCCGTCACCGCATGGAATAGGCTCGTCTGGCTCGTATACTCAGCGAAACGTTTCTCTTCTGCGGAAAAATAAAATGGGTCAATTTCAAAGCCGGTGAAATCAAGATGCGCTTCGTACGCTGCGATTCGGCTGCTTCCGCTTCCCAGATGCGTGTCAAGGACCTTCTGCCCCGGCGCTGCGTACCGCTGGAAAATCCAGTCATACAGGGCCACTGGCTTTTGGGTCGGGTGGATGCGAACTTCGTTCAGTTGCTTGTTTCCCTGCATGATATGGCCCTCGGTGATGCTTTTGCCCTGCAGCATGCCGTTCCACATGTACCGGAACAGACGCACGCTGTCAAACAGATCTGTTGCCGCAAGCTCGCAGTCGGAAAAGCTGGTGTTCTGGTTGCACTTGTCCCATACGATCCGACCGGGCGCGAACTCATAGGCGAAATAATTGCAGCCCCAGACAATATAATGCTTGGCTACCCGGCGCAGTTCGTCAAAGTAGGGCCTCTCCGGTATTTCCCACGCTGGAGAAATCAAATAATCGTGGCGACGCACACCGGTTCTGCTCACCTTGGAGCCATAGTAGCCCCGGCGTTCCGGGCCGCTGTAATATGGCGGATCAACTACGGCAAGGTCGAAAAAGCCGTCCGGGAATTGTGCCATGCCTTCCATGCAGTCCATGCAATAGCAGCTTCCACTTTTCATCTGTCCGCCCCTCCGTTCAGCCCGAAGAACCGCTTCTTGTAGCGCTCCCTGTGTTTATCCTCATAGGTGCGCCGGTAGCAGCTCATTTTGTGAGTCATGTCGTAGGTGTAGGACTGCTCGGCTTCATGCTCCTGCTTCCACGCCCGGTAGCGCTCGCAGTGGTCGTGGCAAGCCTCGTGGCGATCCGGGCAGCCTTTACAGGTTCGGTTGGTCATGTGCCTTCTCCCTTCTTCTTCATCCGGCGCAGAGTCCGCTCAAACGACCGGTTTTGCATCCAGTTGCCCTCATCGGGCGGGATCTCTCTGGTAACCCGGAGATTCCGCCCCGCACCGATGGGATGGGTGCGCTGGTACTCGTCCGCAGACTTGCACCCCTGCGATTCTGCTTCGGCCAGCGCCTTGCGGACATAGGCCCAGCTCCGGCCCCCGGCGTCGGCGCATTTGTGGATGATGACGCCCACCAGCTCTGCGCCCAGCCGGTCAGCGTATCCGGCAAGCTCCTTCTTCCCGTTTGGGCTGAGCTTCCCGATGCTGGATTCAAATTCCATTCGGAGCGCGGTCGTCGTCGGGTCGTCGGGCGGCGTTTCTGCCGCAGACGACTGTCTTGTTTTAATGGTTTTAATGGTTAGACTTGTTAAGTTGTTGTCGGTTGCCTGTCGGCAGCCTGTCACTTGCCTGTCACTTTGCCTGTCACCCCCGATGACGGAAGCGTAGTTTTCTATCGTGACAATGCTGTATTTTGACCCCGTTTTGACTGTCACCCAGCCTGTCAGTTGCAAATGGTCTAATGCCGTTCGGACGTTCCGAATGCTCAAATTTAGCTGTTTTGCGAGCTGAGACTGGCTCGTGACCAGCTCACCGGGGTGGATCGTGATGCCCTGCCACTGCTTTTCCTGCCAGTTGGCGGTCAGCAGCAGGTGGATGAACAGGCGGGCGGTGTTTGGCTCCGTGTACCATTCCCAGTCGGTCAGGCCGCGGGGGATGGCAACGAAGCCGCGGGATGGGTCGATGTCCACAGCCTGACCTCCTTTCGAAATGATCGCCCGTCAAGCCAGATAGCACGGCTTGAGGCGTCAGAAGGGCAGGTCGTCGTCATCCGAGATCACAGCAAAGTCGTCTGTCTCCGGGAGCTGCCCCGGTCGGCCGTCCGGGCCCTGCCACTCCTCGCGCTGGCGTTGGCTGGCGAAACCCATCTGGTGCGCCGATTCTCCCTGCGGAGCGCTCTGGGCGGCTCTGGCTTCGCGCTCATGGTTCTTGGTCTGCTGGTCAAAGGAAGCCGTGGAGGGCCTCTCTGCGGCCTTTCCGCCGCAAAAGCTCACGTTGCTGGCAACAACCTCCACGACAGTGCGGTTGCTGCCCTGCTGATCCTGATACTGCCGGGTTTGCAAGCTGCCCTCGACGGCGATCATCGAACCCTTCTGGAAATACTTGCAGACAAACTCGGCGGTCTGCCGCCACGCGGTGATGGTGAAAAAGTCCGCCTTGCGTTCCTCCCCCTTCGAGGAATAGCTGCGCTCACAGGCAATGCGGAAGCTGCACACGCTGACGCCGTTCGGCGTGGTCTTGAGCTCCGGGCCGTGGGTCAGACGGCCCTGAATGGCTGCGACGTTAAGCATTGCGCGGCTCCTCCTCGGCGCTGTCGCCGCTGTCTACTTCATAATCCACCGAGGCACCCATCAGGACTTCCGGGCACTCGGCGCGGGCGAAGTAAGCGGCAGCACGGTACTTGAGCATCATTTCGGTCATCCGGGGCCAGTAGCTGCCGTTCTTGCCCCACCAGCCGAGTTCCTTTGCCATCTTGACCGTGACCTTCGGGCCTTCGACCTTCTCGCCGGTGAGCTTATCTACGCCGATCAGGCGGCAGCCCCACGAATCGGTGCCCTCTTCGCCCTCCATGCGGTAGCGGGTGCGGCCAACAAACTCGCCGCTGTTGTCGATCAGGGCCTTGCAGCTCTTGCCGCTCCATGTAGGCTGGCCGTGGACGACATAAAGGTTTTGCATGACAAAAAGATAGCTGACGCCCATGCGCTGTGCCATATCACAGGCGATGGCACACGCACCAACATTCCCGGCGTAGGACTGGGGAAGCATTCCGTCCGGCAGATTTGCCATTGCGACAGCCTTCGACTTGGCAAGCTGCCAGATGCGTTCATCCGAAGTCAGGCCCTGCACTTTTTCGGCATAGCTCTGGGGGCGGGTGGCCGGAGCTACCGGAACATTAAGGGCCTCGGCCTCCGGTGCTGTGGGGATGGGGGTCAGTTGCTCTACAGCGGTCTTTTTCATTTCGTTCTCAGGCATGGTGAATGTCCTCCTCTGTAAATTTCACGTCGATGATATTGGCATAGCGCTTGATGGCGTCAAGCTCGGATTTTGTGCACCGGAACACAAGTTTCCGGTCGCGGGGCTCTTCCTGCCGTACGAATCCGTCAAAGAAATCATCGTCGAAGGGGTCCCGTTCGTACCCGGCGGCATAAGCAATGCCGGGTTTGGAAAGCCGGATCTGCGTCGGGTTCTGGTAGACTCCTTTATAGTCGTCCGGCATTCCCTTGATGACAGCTTCCCGGAGCATAAAGCGGTATTCAGTCATATAGCAGTAGTCGATGGAACTGTACGGCTCCGGCATGATCTGTTCTCCGGCGGCGGCGTGGATGATGTCAACCAGACATAGCAATTGCCCGACGCGGCGATAAATTGCATTGATGACCTCGCGGGTCTCCCGGTCCCCAAGCTGGTGATACCGGGCGAAGTTCGTAAACAGCGCGACCGCATGGTTCACATCGCTGGTCAACTCGTTACCGGTGCTGATGAGCCGGAATAGTACGTTGTCATTGCCGACATACTGGAAGATGCCCTCAGCCTTGTTGGAAAGGTCTTTGATGCGTTCGCGATTGGCAATATGCTTCTTGCGTTCGTCTTGCATAAACATTCACCTCGCATACACAACGTTCATATCAGCGTCAAACACCCTGTACAGCTGTTCAGGCTTTCTCTTTGCCAGTTCATCAGCAATCGCAATTGCCTCCGAAGCAACCGGAAATTGCTGTTGCGAAACAAGCGCTGGAGGCTCTTGCTCCATATTGTAAATCCTCAAAAGTGCCACTTGTAAAACCTCCTGTTTTATGTTATTTTTCAAAATTTGACTTTGCCCTCAACGTACTCTTTGGCCGTCATCATGCCCCGCGCTCCTGATCCTGCGGATATTCCGGGTTGCGGGCGTGGTCACGTTCGATCACGCCGTATTGCCGCTGGCTGCTGCGCCGGTAGTACTCGCTTTCCTTGCGCATCTCCCACAGGGACAGCACCAGACCACCCGCTACCGCCAGAAAGATCACCGGCGCGGCTTTCGCGGCATCAGCCGCCACCCAGCCCCCACGCACAACCAGCGCGTGCGCAATTCCGTTGACGATCCAGCGGATCACCCGTGCCGCGCCGATCAGCGCGAGAATAACCACTCCGTTTGTTGCCAGAATCACCACGCCGGGGCCCGGCTTGATCTTGCACCGTTTCATTCTTTCGGATCCTCCTTTGTGTAAACCTTTTCGAGTTTATAAAAGTCCTTCACCCACGCCATAAATCCGGCGCGGGAGATCAGCGGCGCGGCGCTCTTGGTGTCAATAGACGGCACCGCCCACGCCGGGAAGCTGCCGGCCTGAATCATACCGGTAAAGA
>ERZ1026866.265-NODE-265-length-34440-cov-9.541661_pt1 | contig 34440 bp, 23 predicted proteins | sample MGYA00380163_ERZ1026866 | MGnify/ENA primary metagenome ERZ1026866 (study PRJEB33269, sample SAMEA4719799) | human gut metagenome | biome: human-associated habitat; feature: organic feature; material: feces | place: Cameroon | collected 2013-10 ...
AATAAAAATCCACGAAAGTTCCGTTTTATTCAACTAACTCCCCATTTCTGGTCATGTCGCGATAGATGCCGTCCACGATGGAGTCCGCCAAAGAGATATGCGCTCCTGTATGGACATCGGAGCGAGTTGCGCAATACAGCTGCTTTCACACGACTATAGCAGCTCTTTTATCCAACTAAACGTCTTCGTCCACCTCCATATAGTGGTACGCGGCAAATCCGTAATATTCCTTATCTGAGGATTAGACATACCGATACGCATCAGGTAGCACACCTGCATCTGCTGATTGTTCAAGACTGTTACACGGCTGAGCAGCATATCGCTGAAGTCAGGATAGACACTGTCAACGGCAGAGAACAGACGCTTCCAGTCCACCTCATCCATCCGCCTCTTGCCATCAGCCGCCAAACGCACCCACGCTATGACGTCATCGGCATTCTCCTGCATCTCGGAATGACGCAGCTTCTGCAAGAGCGACTGGCTTTGCCGGCGCTTTTCCTCCAACTGACCTTGGGTTTCCTCAAGAAGCATGGTCCGTCTTATCATCTCAGCCTGCGAGCTGACGAAGGCACGCTCTTTCCTGCGCATATAATATATCGCAACGACATATACCAATATCACCATCAGAAAAAGGGCGATAAGGACAGCAAGCATGTATCGGTCTGCGCGTGACTGTAAGTAATAAATTTCATCTGACATACCACAAAGGTAAGCAGAAAATGCAAGAAACTCATATTTTACGAAGGTTTTAATCTATGGTTTCGCTGGAAAACAATTAATTTTGCAAATTATCCCGTTATAACAAAACAGTCAAGAACACTCACTCATGAAGAATAACCAGGATTATTTCATTGCCATCTTTTATGTGGCAGCCATACTGCTACGCTATCTGAAAGCAAGGCGACTAATCGACCTCCAAGATATAAAGAACAAAAGATTTCTGACCGACCAGATATTGGGGATTGAGAAGATTTCGATGTGGGTGACTATTCTGTTCATGATCAAGCATAGCGGCGTTACCGTCTATTCTTCAGCCACGTGCATCTTGACCGTCATCTCAGGAATGCTGTTTCTGCGAAGCAATAAAGAAGCGTCGCCACTGGAGTTTCTCTCCAGCATATCCTGCATGGCACTTATAGGACTGACACACATAGCATGGTACGTTCTCATGCTAATCGAATAAGGACACAGCTGATTATCTGCATATTACTACATCTTTTCCAGAGTTGGAACAAGGTGGAACAAGGTTTTATTTCGCGAAAAAGCAACATATCGTAATTTTGCAACCAAGAGAATGCGAAACGCAGATATAAGAAATAAAAACCTATAAGTTATGACATTTAAAGAATTTATAACGGTCCTTATTCTGGCTATACTGACTGGCTTGGACCAATGGGAACTGAGGCGCCGTTTGCGCAAAGGCAACGTAGATGCACAAACAATACACGCGAGGAGCATGGTGAATCTCACCTCAATGCTGATGCAGTCAACGATTCTCATCATAATAATATCGCAAGGTCTGTCGCTGCTGAGCGCCATCCTCACCGCCGCCACTTTCATTACAGCTATCTGGACGCTATACTATGACAACAAAAGCGTACAAAGGCAGCAAGCATGGAAGATCATCAGAATAATAATCGTCACTATGCTAGCGAACATAGGAGGATGGTACATGGCAGGGCTGTAACGTATAAATACATAGCAAGATTGCACTGTCTGCTGTAATTCACAACTGAATAATTCAAAATCGCAGGCGAAGCCGAGAATAATTCCTAATTCAAAATTCACCGCTCGGCTCTGCCGCTTGCCTAAGCAAGAACTCCTAATTCCTAACTCTTCGGCGGTTCCGCCGAAGACAATATTTGCATTTCTAACGCCCAATACTCCTCGTTCAGCGCACCAAGAAATCACTTGTGCGAAATTTGCGAGTTTTGAGCGTGCAGCAATAGTATACTGATGCACAGACGGTTATGCAGATAAGAAAGGAGGTGTGCAATGAATGATGGAGCAAAACAAGCATTATTGGGGTACTATAGAGCCTCTTTAGCACTCCAATACAGCCCCTATTATCAAGCAAAACAGCCACTTTTCCACTCCAACCGCGGCTGTATTGGAGAGGAAAAGAGGCTTTTCTTATATATTATGGGGTCAAAAGCGATGCTAAACCACACAAAAAAGGCAAGAGAAATCTCTAAAACCGATTTTTATTTTGTAATAGGTTTTTACCATTTATACGATATTTGCATGAGACATGAAGGCATGTTTTTTAGACATGAAGACATGTTTTTTAGACTGCCAGCCATGCCTACCTAACAGACTAAACGATATACATTAATTTACCATCCATTTCTCCCCTCTCCTCTTTACAAATTTGCCAAACCCTTTATTTATCGGGGATTAGCGAGGGTTTTGTCCGATTTGTTTTGCCATTTGTCTAATTTGTAACGTCGTTTTTTTGTCAGCGTTTGTAATTTTGCAGCCGACAAAAAAACAAACCGTTTCAAATCTTCCAATAAGAAAACGCACATAACTACGTTAAGCCGAACGGATCGAATATTATAATATAATTAAAAACCATAATTTACCTAAACGTATTCAAGACATGAATCAAGCTAAAGGAAACAAAAAGAGCCGTTTCTTCACGCTGATGATGGCTGGCGCACTTTCCGCCGCTTCTCTCTCAGCGCAGGCGCAGAACCGCATCATCAAGGGATGCATCACCGACGCCAATAACAAAGAACCGCTTATGGGTGCCACCATCACTTTGGACGGAGGCAAGACGGGAGCCGTGACCGACATCGACGGCAATTACACACTTACTGTTCCGTCCGGAACAAAGCAGATTACTGTATCTTATATTGGTTACATAGCCAAGACCGTGCAGCTCAAGGGCGACGTCATAAACATCACGCTCGACACTAACGACCGCCAGATTGGTGAGGTTGTGGTGGTGGGCTACGGCACCACACGAAAGAGCGACCTCACCGGATCGGTTTCCACCGTAAAGGCGAAGGACTTCAACAAGGGTGCCATATCGTCTCCCGAACAGCTTATCAACGGTAAGGTTTCGGGTGTGCAGATTATGTCGAACTCGGGTTCGGCTACGTCGGGCAGCACCATCCGCGTTCGTGGCGGCGCTTCATTGAACGCCAGCAACGACCCGCTTATTGTGGTTGACGGCGTGCCTTTGGAGCTTGGCGGCATCTCGGGCGCCGACAACTTCCTCAGCATGATCAATCCGCAGGACATCGAGTCGATGACCGTGCTCAAGGACGCAGCCTCAACAGCCATCTACGGTTCGCGTGCATCCAACGGCGTAATCATAATCACCACTAAGAAGGGTTCTGACTCGAAGCTCAACGTGCAGGTCACCACCACCAACACCGTGCAGACACGTGCACAGATGGTGGACATCCTCAGCGCTGACGAGTTTCGCTCGGTCATCAACGCGCAGGGCACCGACGCTCAGAAGGCTCTGCTCGGCACTGCCAACACCGACTGGTATGACGAGGTTTATCGCACGGCGCTCTCCACAGACAACAACCTCTCGCTCTCGGGCACTCTCGTTAAGGGACTTCCCTTCCGTGCTTCCGTGGGCTACGCCAATCAGAACGGCATCATCCGCGGCGATAAGTCAGAGCGCTTCACGGGTAGCCTGGTGCTCAATCCGAGCTTCTTCCAGGACCATCTGAAGCTTACGCTCAACGCCAAGGGTTCGCTGACGAAGAACTCTTTCTATAACGGCAACGCCATCTGGGCTGCCGCTACGTTCAATCCTACGCTGCCCGTACGCTCAGGTTCGTCGGCTCTCGGCGGCTACACCGAGTCAATCGACGCAACGGGCAACCCCATCAATACGGCAGCCGGACAGCGCAACCCGCGCGGACTCGTCGATATGTATGACGCCGGCAGCGACGTCAAGCGATTTATCGGCAACTTCGACGTTGACTATAAGCTGCATTTCTTCCCCGACGTAAAGCTCCACGCAACGGTGGGCACGGACGTGGCTGAGGGTAAGGGACACACCCGCGTGCCCGACTATGCCGCTTCTTACTTCTTCGACGGCGGATATAACTATAACTACGGTCCGCAGAAGAAGCTCAACAACCTTCTGACCGTATACGCCAACTACGGCCACTACTTCGAGGAGGCTAAGAGCAACGTGGACGCCACCATCGGTTATGACTATCAGTACTGGAAGTCTACGTCACCCGCTACAACGGAATATAACATGGCTGGCGCACAGCTCAAGACACACAAGGCTGAGGACTATCGTCACACGCTGCTCTCTTACTACGGTCGCGTCAACTATTCGTTCGACGGTCGTTATCTGCTCACAGCCACGATGCGTCGCGACGGCAGCTCGCGCTTCGGCAGCGACTATCGCTGGGGTACGTTCCCGTCAGTGGGTCTGGGATGGACCGTCAGCAACGAGAAGTTTCTCAAGGACAACAAGGTATTGAGCAATCTCAAGATCCGCGCCTCTTACGGCGTTACGGGTCAGCAGGAAGTGGGCGGCAACTATAATTACCTGCCCGTCTATACCTACAGCGCAACGGGAGCCGAGGCTTACGTCAACGGTTCGTGGATAAAGACTTACCGTCCGGAGGCTTACGTGTCGAACCTTAAATGGGAGACCACCGACTCTTGGAACGTAGGCTTCGACTTCGGATTCATCAACAACCGCATCTCTGGTTCGTTTGACTTCTACACACGCAAGACCAAGGACCTTATCGCAACGGTTCCGGCTGCAGCAGGTACGCAGTTCGGCAAGACCGTCACCACCAATGTGGGCAACGTGGACAGCCACGGCATAGAGGTGACGCTCAACGCCACTCCCATCCAGACCAAGGACTGGGAATGGAATGTGTCGTACAACTTTACATGGCAGAAGATGAAGGTGAAGAACCTCTCGCTCGTGCAGACCGACCAGAAGACCAACATGATGGTGGGTCCGACTGTAAAGGACAACAACATGATTCAGGTGCTGACCGAGGGTTATGCTCCCAACATGTTTTACGTTTACCACCAGCTCTACGACCGTAACGGCAAGCCCATCGAGGGTGCATACGCCGACGCCAACAAGGACGGAGTCATCAATGATGCTGACCGCTATCGTTATCACTCGCCGATGCCCGACTATATCATGGGTCTCTCCACGTCGGTACGTTACAAGCAGCTGACTCTCGGCATGAGCTTCCGCGCAAATATCGGCAACTACGTGTATAACGCCACAGCGATGAACACTGGCGCATGGGAGCTGGAGACTTGGGCTGACGGACTACAGCTCAACAACCTCAACCGCAGCTATATGAAGACCGGATTCCAGACACGCCAGTATCTGTCTGACTACTACGTGGAGAACGCTTCGTTCCTCAAGCTGGACAACATCAATCTGAGCTACAACTTCGGTAAGATTACCAAGTGGTGCTCACTGTCGCTCTCGGCAATGGTTCAGAACGTGTTCTGCATCACCAACTATTCAGGAGCCGACCCCGAGGTGCCCAACGGAGTGGACAGCAGCTTCTATCCGCGTCCGAGAACATACACAATGAGTCTGGGACTGACGTTCTAAGTATTTAGTATTTAGTATTTAGTATTTATTAATTATTAATTGTCAGATTAAGAAAAACTATGAACAGATATATTCTTGGTTGCATCGCTGCTGCGGCTCTCACTCTCAACACCGCCTGCACCGACGACCTCAACCAATTCCCGCATAACGAGACCACTTCAGAGCAGGTCTACACCAACGTGCAGAACTATGAGGCTGTGCTTGGCAAGATATATGCCTCGATGACTGCCACCGGTCAGGAGTCGTCAGGCGTGGATTATTCGTCAAACCACGGCGAGAACTATATGCGTACCTTCCTCAACCTTCAGGAAGGTCCTACGGACGAGATGGCTTACACGTGGCTCACGGGCGACGACATGACCAACATCTCTTTCATGAAGTGGGACGCCAACGACACTTGGGTGAGCGACATGTATTATCGCATCTACTATAACATTACGCTCTGCAACGAGTTCTTGCGCAACTGCTCAGACTCGAAGATTTCGTCGTTCGGCGATTCGGACCAGCAGAAGCTGCGCCGCTATAAGGCTGAAGCCCGCTTCATGCGTGCCCTCTTCTATTATCACGCGCTCGACCTCTTCCGCAACATCCCCTTCGTAACGGAGAACGACCCCATCGGCACGTACATTCCGCCGCGCTACACGCCGCAGCAGACATTCGAGTACGTCGAGTCTGAACTGAAGGACTGCGTCAGCAATCTCGCTTCGAAGGACGACTGTCCTTACGGCGAGGCTTCGAAGGGAGCTGCCTACACGCTGCTTGCTAAGCTCTATCTCAATGCCGAGACATATATAGGCACAGCCAAATACACGGAGTGCATCGAGGCTTGCAACAATGCCATCGCGCAGGGCTATTCGCTCAACAGCGACTACGCACAGCTCTTCAATGCCGACAACGACAAGCGCACCAACGAGATTATCTTCGCCATGCCACAGGATCCCGAACACCTGCTCACATACGGATCGACCACATATCTTATCTGCGGTTCGGCAAGCAGCACCTCTACAGCGCAGAACGCCGCCGACCTTGGCGTGGCTTCGCCTTGGGGCAACTTCCGTTCACGCGGCAATCTGACTGCCAAGTTCGCTGACGGCGACAAGGACCACCGCTACATGTTCTTCACCGAAGGACAGCAGCAGAACATCACCGACTTCACCAACCAGCAAGAAGGCTATCTCTTCACAAAGTGGACCAACCTGAAGGACAACGGCGAGACGGCTTCCAACACGGCATCCTACGGCGCTGCCACCGACTTCCCGCTCTTCCGCTTGGCTGACGTCTATCTGATGTACGCCGAGGCTGTGATAAGAGGAGGCAACGGCGGCTCGCGCACTCAGGCTCTTGCTTACATCAACGACCTGCGCAAGCGTGCCTACGGCGACGAGAGCGGCAACATCAAGGAGAGCCAGCTCAACAAGGAGTTTATCATCGACGAGCGTGCACGCGAGCTCTACATGGAGGGCTATCGCCGCACCGACCTCATCCGCTTCGGCGAGTTCACCACATCTTCATACGTATGGGAATGGAAGGGTGGCACGAAGGACGGCATGGCAGTGGACAACAAGTATAACTACTACCCCATCCCGTCGACCGACCTCACCGCCAACCCGAATCTGAAGAATGAGGGATATTAAGAAATAGCAGTAAGTAGTAATAATATAGAAAAAACCGACATGAACAAGATATTAAGCCAAATATTTTTGTACCTTTGTGTTGCGTTGTTCTGCGCAAGCTGCAACAACGACGGCGACACAATCTACGTGGACGGAATGGCTCCGTCCGAACTGATAGCCACCACTTCGGAGGTGAAGCTGGACGTAAGCCAGCGTGCCAAAATTGTTTTGCAGCTCGCATGGAAGAACCCGACGCTGCTCTCAAGCGACGAGAACAATCCCGTGCCTGACAATCTCCTCAAGACCTACATCGAGGCTTCGGCTTCGGAGGACTTCAGCGGAGCATCGTCATCAGCCGTGACCGCACTCACCAAGGCTTACACCGGCACGGAGCTTAACACACTCGCAAAGAGTCTGGGTCTGCCCGTGGGAACAGCCGGACAGCTCTACTTCCGCATCAAGGCTGTAGCGGGCGACAACATGGAGCCGCAGTACAGCAATGTCTGCCGCGTCAGCGTTACGCCGTACTTCGTGGACATGACCAAGATGGCAGTGCTCGCATCCAACAAGACCGACACCATCAGCTATCTCCACTCACCCGAGGCAGACGGCGTATATACGGGTTATATGAACGTTACGCCGTGGCTCAACTGCTGGTTCTATGAATATTCGGGCGACACATGGGGCAACTACGCCGTGGACGGTCATGCCTTCGAGATAAGCAACGCAAGCGACGCTTGGAACTGCTGGTTCGCAGACGGTTCGGGTGCATGGTTTGTGAAGGTGGACACGAAGGAAATGGAATGGACTGCCACATTGCTCTCGCAGATTCGTGCTAACGGCAACGACATGACATACTTCTCGAAGAGTCAGAAGTGGGGTTACTACATCACCACCACATCCGCTAACGAGGCTGTCACCATTGACGCCGACGGCAAGGAGTATGACAAGACCACACGCACCGACTATGCCAACGACAAGACGCTGCACTTCGCTGCTGCCGACGGCAAGCTGACCCAGGCTGACGCCTCAACCTCATTCACCATCGCCAAGGCTGGCACTTACACAGTGGTGGTGGCAGCCGACGCCAACGGTTATCTGACTTATTCGGTACTGGAAGGCAAGGTGGACCTCAACGCCACAGACGAGCCCGAGACCAAATATCCTTCAGAGCTCTTCATGGTTAACAAGGACGACATCTCCATAGAGCTTGCCCACCTCGCCAAGACCGGCGAAACCACATACAGCGGCACCTACACGCTGACCGCCGATTGGGAGAACTTCAAGATCGTTGACCGCGACAACTCCGTAGTCTACGGCTCAGACCCCAGCGACCTCTACACACTCTCCTCTGACGCAGGAGCATGGAACATCTGGTTTGACGAGGGAGCCAAAGCCGGCGAAACCGTAACCATAACCGTGGATCTGAAGACAAAGAAGTGGAGCTACAGCAAGTAATAAAGAAATCACCATTATGAAAAGATCATTCCTAAAATCATTCCTCCTCGCTGCCCTCGCGTTCATCACGCTCTCTTCATGCAGCGACGACACCAATACAACCCCGCAGACCGAACACACATACGACATGACTGGCTTTGCCAAGGGTGCGGACATCAGCTGGCTGACAGAGATGGAAGCCAGCGGCAAGAAGTTCTATAACGCTAAAGGTTCGGAGCAGGACTGCATGACGCTGCTCCGCGATCTCGGCACCAACTCGGTGCGCATCCGTGTATGGGTGGACCCCGCAGACGGATGGTCAGGCAAGCAGGACGTGCTCGTGAAGGCTTGGCGTGCCAAGATGCTCGGCGAGCGCATCATGATAGACTTCCATTACTCCGACTCTTGGGCTGACCCAGGCAAGCAGAACATCCCTGCCGCATGGACAGACTTCAAGGACGACCTCACGAAGATGAAGGCAGCTGTGGCTGAGCACACAAAGGACGTGCTCACCACGCTCAAGGACAACGGCATCGACGTGGAGTGGATTCAGATTGGCAACGAGACCCGCACGGGTATGCTCTGGCCGCTCGGTCTTGTCAGCGACAACAAGTTTGACAATTACGCAGCTCTCAACAACGCCGGCTACGACGCTGCCAAGGCTGTCTATCCCGACGCACAGTGCATCATCCACATCGACCGCGGCAACGAGATCGGCGGATTCACATGGATGTTTGACGGTCTGAAAGCTGCCGGAGCCAAATGGGACGTCATCGGAATGTCGCTCTATCCGGAGGACGACAACTGGCAGACTGCCACCGACGACTGCCTCACTAACATCTCCACTCTCGCCTCTCGCTATAACTGCAAGGTTATGATCTGCGAGATCGGCATGGCTTGGGACTCAGAGAACGCCGCTGCCATGATGAAGAAGATGGTGGAAGGATGTAAGGCAAAGCCCGAATGTCTCGGCATCTTCTATTGGGAGCCGGAGTGCTACGGAGGATGGAACGACTACAACAAGGGAGCGTTCGACTCTAACGGCAAGCCGACAACAGTATTGGATGCATTTGGTGACAATGTAGTAAATAAATAAAGGAAATAATGAGTTTTTAAAGGGTGGCTGCGACAGCAATGCCGTAGCCACCTACACTTTCCTGAAAAAACAAGACAATGAAATTTATTCTTTCTTTTCTTCTCGTATTGTCATTCTCGACAACCCAAGCCCAGACACGTCTGCTTGGTGGCGACATATCGCTTCTCCCTACCTACGAAAAGGCAGGAACAAAATACATTGACGCTAACGGCAAAGCCCGTACATTGCTTAAGATTGCGAAAGACAACAAGTGGAACGCTGCACGTGTGCGCCTCTTTGTCAATCCAGCTGATGCTCCGTCCGAGAACAAGGACGAAGGTGTTTGCCAAGACCTCAACTATATCACTCCGCTCTGCAAGCAGATAAAGAAAGCTGGCATGAATCTTATGCTCGACTTCCACTATTCCGACACTTGGGCAGACCCTGGCAAGCAGTTCACTCCAAAAGCGTGGATGAAATGCTCACCAACGCAACTCTGTGACTCGGTTTACGAACATACCGCCCATGCCCTGAGACATCTGAAGCAGAACGGTTGCGCTCCCGACCTGATACAAGTGGGCAATGAGATTACGTTCGGAATGCTTTGGCCTACGGCAAAGACCGACCCCTTTAACGACAAGAACTGGGACGTGCTGGCTGACCTGCTGAAAAGCGGCGTGCGTGCCTGCCGTGAGGTTTGCCCAGATGCACGCATTATCATACACACGGAACATGCCGGAGACTGGGACGCCACAAAGAACTACTACATGCGCTTGCGTAATAATAACGTAGATTATGACATCATCGGACTGTCATACTATCCTATGTGGCACAAGGACATACCCAACCTCTCACGAACACTTGATTCGCTCGCCGTTGACTTCCCCGAGAAGGACATCATGATCGTAGAGACCGCGTTCTATTACTCTCACGACAACGACAGATGGGCGAAATCGAAGGACGAGCATTCAGACTTGTATGCTATTTCGGAAGAAGGTCAGGACCGATTCACGAAGGAGCTTGTGGATATGCTCAAACGGCATTCTAAAGTGACCGGTCTCTACTGGTGGTTCCCCGAAGAAAACGAAAGCGGAAAGAAAGTCATTGGCAGTTGGATAAACCGTGGACTCTTTGACAACCACACGGGAAAGGTGGTGAAGGCAATGAAAAGCTTCGCCGACTTCATAACCGACAAATATTAATAATGTGATAAAAAACAAACCTCATATGAATAAACTAACATTACTGACCCTTGCGCTTGCCTCGGCTCTTACCGCCTCGGCGCAGCGCAACACAATAAATCTGAAGACATGGCAATTCTCGCGAGACAGCGTCAGCTATAAGCCGGTGACCATACCGCACGACTGGGCTATAAGCGGACCCTTCGACAAGAAGTGGGACCTGCAGTTTGTTGCCATTGAGCAGAACGGCGAGACGGAGAAGACGGAGAAGTCGGGACGTTCGGGCGCATTGCCTTGGATAGGTCGCGGCTTCTACAAGACTTCCGTCAGTCTGAAGAAGGTGCCGGCTTCCGCCATACTTGAGTTTGACGGTGCTATGGCTGACCCGCATGTGTATGTAAACGGACACCTTGCCGGACATTGGGCATACGGATATAACGCTTTCCGCGTGGACGCAACGCCGTACCTGAAGAAGGGAAAGAACGAGATATCTGTCAGCCTCAACAACCGCGAGGAGAGTTCGCGCTGGTATCCGGGTGGCGGTCTTTATCGTCCTGTGCAGCTTGTCACCAATGCTGACGCAGCCCACATCCACCAATGGGGCAGCTATTTCCGCACTCTCTCCATCGCGGACGGCAAGGCAGAGGTTAGCATCTGCACCAACGTGAAGAACGCTGACAAGACGCTTACCGTGGAGAACCTGCTCGTTGACGCCGCAGGAAAGACTGTCGCACAGATAAAGAATGCAGACTTCGACGCTGATGGCAATATCATAAAGACGCTGAACGTGGACAACGCGCAGCTATGGTCGCCCGAATCGCCTTATCTCTATAAGCTCGTAACACGTCTCTATCGCAAAGGAAAGCTCGTTGACCAGACCCAGCAGAAGGTCGGCATACGCACAGTTCGTGTGGCTCAGCATGACGGCTTCCAGCTTAACGGCGTGTCGCGCAAGATAAAGGGCGTATGCCTGCATCACGACCTTGGTCCGATTGGAGCCGCTGTCAACAAGTCTGCGCTCATCAGACAGATACGCACGATGAAGGAGATGGGTTGCGACGCCATCCGCACGGCTCACAACATGCCTTCTACATGGCAGATGGAGGTGTGCGACTCGATGGGTATGATGGTCATGGCAGAGAGTTTCGACATGTGGATTTATCCGAAATGCAAGAACGGTTATGCCCTTAACTTCAAGGAATGGGCTGACAAGGACATTGAGAATCTGGTGCGCAACCACCGCAACCATCCGTCCATCGTGATGTGGAGCATCGGCAACGAGATACCAGAACAGTGGAGCGAGGAGGGACGCGACATATCGAAGCACCTGCAGGACCTTTGCCATCGCTTCGACCCCACACGCCCCGTGACGCAGGGAATGGACCGTGCGGAAGACGCGCTGAAGTCGGGTTTCGCCCAGGTAATGGACGTTCCGGGATTCAACTACCGCGTACATAAATACGACAAGAACATCCGTCAGCTGCCAAAGGGATTCCTCTTGGGTTCGGAGACAGCCTCGACGGTAAGCTCACGCGGAGTGTATAAGTTCCCGGTGGAGGTGTCTGACTCGAAGACTTATCCCGACGGACAATGCTCGTCGTACGACGTGGAATACTGTCCGTGGAGCAATCTGCCCGATGACGACTGGAAGATGCAGGACGACCGCGACTATGTGATAGGCGAATTCGTATGGACCGGATATGACTATCTCGGCGAACCGTCGCCCTACGATGAGTACTGGCCTTCACGTTCAAGCTACTTCGGCATCTGCGACCTTGCCGGACTGCCTAAGGACCGCTACTGGCTCTATCGCTCTCACTGGCGCAACGACTCGCCCACCCTGCACCTCCTGCCTCACTGGACATGGCCGGGACGCGAGGGAGAGACGACGCCTGTGTATTGCTACACGTCGTATCCGAGTGCCGAACTCTTCGTTAACGGAAAGAGTCAGGGACGCATCGTGAAGAATCCCAACACCCGCCTCGACCGTTATCGTCTTCGTTGGAACAATGTAAAGTATGAGCCGGGCGAACTGCGTGTCGTGGCATACAATTACGACGGCACGGTGGCTGACACGCAAACGGTACGCACAGCCGGCGCTCCAGCCCACATTGTCCTTAAAGCAGACCGCACAACGCTCAATCCGGCGGAGGACGATCTGGCTTTCGTAACCGTATCGCTGACCGACCGCGACGGCAATCCCTGCCCCACCGCCTCCAACCTTATAAAGGCAAGCGTCAAGGGAGCGGGCTCTCTGAGAGCCACCTGCAACGGTGACGCCACCTCTCTCGTGCCCTTCACATCGGACAGCATGCCGCTCTTCAACGGCGAAATGGTAATCGTAGTGGGAACAAAGGGAAAAGGAAACATAACGCTGACTGTATCAGCAGAGGGACTGCCTGACGCAACACTCACGATAAATTGAGAGTTGAGGGTTGAGAGTTGAGAATTATGATATGTATTTGTTAATCAGAAAAGGTAATCATCTGTCGGCTTTGTCGCTTGCCTTAGCAAGAACTCTCACACCACAACTAATCATAACTCTAAACCCTAAACCCTCAACTCTAAACTAAAAAACTCGTTGTAATCGTCCTGCTTGGACGCTTACAACGAGTTTTTTTTTAGATAATCTTGTTTCTTACTTCACCACCTTCACAACGCTCTTGCCTGAAGCGTAGCGAACGATGTTAAGACCGTGGCGCGGCTGCTGGAGGCGGCGACCGTCGAGGTCGTAATAAGCCACCGGACAGTCCTGCTTGTCAGCACCGAGAGAGGTAATGCCGGTCTTCTCGCTGCCAGTAACGGGAGCCTTGGCTCCATTGGCGATGGTTCCGTCAGTGCTGTCAATGAGGAGAGCCACGATGCGGAACTTGCGTGCGTCCTGCATAATCTTAATGGCATCCACATCGAACGAGCCTTCCACTGTCACCGGCACTTCCTCAACGACGTTAGAGGGAAGAGCAGCAAGACCCGTGGTGAGACGTGTCGTAGCCATTACCACATCATTAAAGTGCAGACCTACAACCTTCTCATTGCCCTGTACGAACGGAGCAGCCTCATCAAACATCAGCTCCTCCTTGCTGTCAGGAGTGAAATAGTTTTTCTGAGCCCAGCTGTTGCCCTCGCCATGGAGGTCGTCAGCAACAAGCACAAACTCCACCTTGAAGCGGTCAGCGTCAGTTCTGTCACCGGGGAACACCATAGTGGCTTTGGCGTTAATCTTCTTGCCTGTCTCGTCGTAAGAAGCCTCTGTAGAGATGTTGGCAGGAGCCAATACCTCACACTGCTGCTTCCACAACTGCTCGATGCCGAAACCAGTGTTCTGCATGCCATAGAACGGGTCTACCATTCCTGTGCGGCGGTCAATCTCAGCTGACGGGAATCCGCTTGCAGCAAGAGGATACTGGTCAGAAGTCATCACCTCCATGGTGTCTGCATTGTGATAAGACAGTCCGATGAAGTCGTCCGGATAAAGGCGGTCGAGCACCTCAAGCGCAACAAAGCCGCGCGGACAATAGCCACACCATGTGCCCGTATACTCCTCCATTACAGAGCGGCGCTTGGGCAGGACGTTGTATATCTTGAGATTGCCCTCATAAGCAGCAGACTGCTGAGCCACTCCGTTGACCTTGTCCATAGTGAACGAGAACGGATAGTCGCCCTTCGTATCTACAGCCTCCAGAGTGATGTCCATCTTGGCTGCTGCGTCATAATAGGCAGGCACCGGAATCTCGAAATCCTTGTGTCCGGTCTTCTTCGTTGTTCCCACCATGTAGCTGTAGTCAATGGAGCTGACCGCATTGGCACCGTGGTTGCGGATAACGAAAGTCACATCCGTCGGCTTGTTCTTCTCGCCGTGGATAGTGCCGAAAGCGTCGATGCCGGCAGCGTCATTCTCAACGCCGGAGAGAACAATCTCCAAAGCCGAGCAATACTCTGCCGACTTGTCCATCCACTTCAGATACGTACGTGAGCTGTGGACAAAGAAGCCGAGCGGGCTTTCCTCCATAGTCACCTTGACAGGCTTCTTGGTGTCCTTCGCAAGCTTAGTAATATTAAACGAATAGCCCACATAGAGCGTATCAGCCTCAATGGTGTACGGAGAAGCGAGCGTAGCGCTTAACGTGCCGTTAGAGATTACGCCGTCAACAGTAACGCCGTCCACAAGATTCTTCTTCTTGTCATCGAGCGCAAGGCTACGAGTAACCCACATCTTCACGTCCGAAACATTGGCGTCAGTGAAAGCTACGGGCACGCTGATGTCCTCAATCTTCAGACCCTTAAGGTCCTTTCCGACGAGACGTACAGCCACGTCATAATTCTCCTTCTTGCCAGTGCCATAGTCAGACACCTTGCCAGACATATTGGCTGTATATGCCACCTTACCGGTTCCTGCCATGACAGCCTCAGGCATCAATGCCAGCGAAGCGGCAAGCAGTAATGTACTAAATATGTTTCTCATACAATTCATTCTTTTCAATGATACATATTATCTAACATACTTAACGGTCTTCTGCGAACCGTCAGCATACTTAACGGTCTTGAGGAAGATGCCGTGAGCGGGCTTGCTGATGCGACGACCAGCGAGGTCGGTGTAAGACACGCTCTTAACCTCTTCGCTGCCAGTGGTGATGTCGCGGCTGATGCCAGTCAGATTGCCCCTCTCGTCCACCTTATAGCTTACGAGGTTCGACTTGTATGTCGTGTCGCCGTCCTTATAGATTTCCTGAACGCCTACAGTAGTCATTCCCTGCAAGAAGTAGTATATCTTTCTGTTAGTACCCTTCTTCACGATATCGTTGTTGTCAGTAAAGTCGATGGGCACGTCAGTAATCTCGTCCACCAATGCGGCATACTCGTCAGGATAGAAAGTGAAGAGAGCGTCGTCGAAGTAAATATTGTAGAAGAGCTTGTTGGGATTGAGCAACTTGCCATCTGTCGATTCCTTATTCACGTGTATCTGCATACAGCCATAACCATACTCGCTCTCATACGGCATAAATTCAAATACAGAAGGATCCTTCGGCGTGCCAGCCTCCTCCTTCCAAGGAGTGAGCATAGGCTTCTCAAACTCGTTGACCTTATAGACAACATTCTTACCTGCGTTTACAAGGAAGTTGGTTTCTGACTTCAGCGTATTAGCCGTACGGTCGTAAGCAAAGACAAGTTCCTTATTGAAGTAGATGCTGTCGAAGGTATAGTCATAGTCATCCCATGTAACCTTCTGCTTGCCAGAGGGAGCGAAATACGTGTGATATCCCAAAACGGGGTCAACACCCAGGTATTTCATGCCATCGAACACCACCTTGTCACCGTCTACCTTACCCTTAGCCCAAGCATCCGGATTGCTGCCGGAGAGATTGCTGATGTAGAAGCCGTCACCTTCGAGCGCCACCTTCACCAATGCAGCATCCCTGTCGTTCTCATCATTTCCGTACGTAATCATATAGTCAGAGACGGTGGCAGAAGCAGACGGAGCCTCAATGGGAGCCTTCTCCTTATGCCATTCGCTTGCAAAGTCGGCAAAACCGACCCATTCGCCCTCAGCAGTGGCAAGTGCAAGCACCACGCCGTCGCTATTGTCGTCGAGACGTATGAGCGAATCGTTACGGAAGACAAAGCGGATATCCTGCGATTCGGTGTCAGGGATGAATGAGTTGCCGGCATCGTTAATCTTCATACGAAACAGATAGAAATCTTCAAATTCAGAGGTTTCCTCGTTGTTCTCGTCATATACGGGCTGCTTGTAATACTTCTGCGGGAATGTGAACGTATAAACGTCGTCACCAGTCTTCTGTCCCTTCACCCAAACGTTCGGGCCAAGCGTAGCCATGATGTTCTTGATATACATCGTTCCGTCGTCAGCGATGACGAAGTCCTGTGCCACACCGTCCACAGTTGTGGAAATAACCGTACCGAAGAACACCTCAAAACCGGAGTTGACACCATAATAATTATGATATAATGTGCCTTCAGGCTGGTCAACAATCATCTGCATATCGTCCGTCACCTGCAAGTTGGGCGCCAACATAGGACGCGCCTTGCCGAAGTTGGGGAGCAGGAAGTCGGTCTTCTGCCAAGACTGAGGCACACTTTGAGCCTGATAACGCAAAGGACTGGTGATTTGTCCGTTCGCCTGATGATTTCTCGCAAGGGGTTGTGCGAAAGCGGCAACAGCAAAGAGCGCTGCTGCAAATGTCATGTAAATCTTTCTCATAACTACACTATTTAGTTAATAAATGTTTCCTCTCTCGATAGGGAGGATTGTCAAAAAGTCGATTATAACAAAAGCAAAAGTAGTACATTTATTTCATTCTGCAAAAGTTTAAGTAAGTAAAACTTGTACGAACGGATAAAAAACGTTACCTTTGCGGAACATTTTCGAAGCCGTGTGCAGCATTTTCCCACCTGCTTCGAATATCACATAATGCGCTTGTGGCGGAATTGGTAGACGCGCCAGACTTAGGATCTGGTGTTTTAGGACGTGAAGGTTCGAGTCCTTTCAGGCGCACCATACAGAATCCTAACTGCTTGAATATGAGCAGTTAGGATTTTTGCTTTTATATTTTGGCAACGGATTGGCAACGTATTTTGATGCTAATTTATTATAGTTACTAAAAGCAGAGTCGTTTTCACATTCATTTACACAGTTTTAAGGGATTTTATCAACACGATTGCTTGATAAGATATCTTGCCTTATAGATGGAATTCATAAACAGAACTAAATAGCAAACTTATATACTTTTATTCGCTTTTTGTTGTTCCCGTCAAAGAAAAACGTTATTTTTGTACTTAAAAACAAATGGCAAAAAGACCAGAACTGCCTTAAACTTGTTCTTGCTGAACAGAAAAGAACCATAAAAGATCAAGAGTATGAACATTATTGAATTATACGAGAACTTGAAGGGTAGTTACAAACGTTACCTTGAAAGTTTTATAACTATAAAGGACGAGCGAATTAAAGACAAGGTCCGTGACTCTATAAAAAACGAGGAGTTATGGCCCAAAGCTTTGATTCAATTCAATCCTAACTTTGCAAAAGGAATAGGTGTAAAAGAACTTATTGCTAAAGGACTTCCCATTCATAAAGACTTGGAGCATTTCTTTGACAAACCATTTTATAAACATCAGCAAGAAGCTATTGAATTGGGATGTCAAGACAGGGAATTTATAGTGACTTCTGGAACTGGTTCCGGAAAGTCTCGTACATTTATGGCTACCATCTTTAACCATGTCCTACTCAATGAAGAAGCCTGCAAAGACAAAACCATAGCCATTATCGTTTACCCAATGAATGCTCTTATCAACTCACAAGCAGAAGAGTTAGAGCGTTATAAGTCGGAGTTTGAAGAGAGTACTGGGCGTCCATGCCCTTTCACATTTGGTAAATACACAGGACAAGAGAATGACGACGCACGCACAAAAATGCAGCAAACTCCTCCCAACATCATATTGACCAACTATATGATGTTGGAGTTGCTTATGACTCGTGCCGGAAAAGAAGAGGATTTACGCAGATGTTTTTTGGAGAACCTACACTTCCTTGTATTCGATGAGTTGCATACTTATCGCGGAATGCAAGGAAGCGATGTCTCGTTTCTTATACGCAGAATCAAATCATTGGCAAAGGGACAAGTGCTTTGCTTCGGAACTTCAGCCACTATGGTTGCAGACGATAGCATGAGTTATAGTCAACAACGAGAAAAAGTTGCAGAGGTTGCGTCGTGCATTTTCGGAAGTTCATACACTAAAGAACAGGTGATAGACGAAACGCTTGCATTAGGATTATCAGACGAAGACCCTTCTGACGGTGAACTACGTAATTGCATCAATAATCCCGTTCCTAACTCAACTGACATTAATGACGCTAAAAAATATCCAACAGCCATCTGGATAGAACAAAGCATCGCTCTTGATTACAAGAAAAAGGAAGGTAAGTACTTCCGAGGTAAACCTATCTCCATAGAAGACATGGCAAAACGCCTTTGTATGCAAACTGGCGAAGATGCAGACAAGTGTCAAAAGCATATTATAGATGTACTCAATTGGTGCAATACCTTAAATCAACAGAAAGGTGTTTCTGTACTTCCGTACAAAGTTCATCAGTTTATACCTCAAACAGGAAACGTATATCTTACCATAGGAGAGCAATCCAACCGTCAAATTACAGTAGAGGAAAAACTTTACTGTAAGGAATTGTCGCATGGTGACGTGAAGATTATGTATTATCCAGTTGTATTCAGTCGACTCAGTGGTCATGAATTCTATGTCGTCAAGGTCGAAGGAAGCCGTATTATGCCAAGAAATTTCGACGGCTATGCAACGGGGGATGGAGACAATGACGTTAATGACGGATACATCATATTGCCTCATTATGGAGAAATCGCTGACAGCTATTTGTTAGACGTAAACTCTGACGATATACCATCTGATTGGTATACCATCAACAGAAAAGGCGAACGTAAATTAAAGAAAACCTATTTGTCGCGTATGCCACAAAAGGTATATGTCAATCAGGCTGGAGCATATAGCATAACAAAGCCTATTGACGGCTTTGACTACATGGAGGCGATTTTTGTACCCTCTCCTCTTATGTATGACCCTACAGCCCGTGTCGTCTATAAAGGAAAGCAGTCAGAATATTCAAAGTTGTCAAGAATAGGCGGCGAAGGAAGAAGTACCGCCACCACCGTGTTGTCATACGAGGATATTATCCTCATGCAGCAAATGGGAATAGAGCAAAGCGACAGAAAGGTGTTGACTTTTGTCGATGCCCGACAAGATGCCGCCTTGCAGGCTGGTCACTTCAACGACTTCATTCGTATCGGCAAGGTTCGCTCTGCCATTTGGAATGCTATAAAAGATGCAACCGAACCTATTGACAATACCAGAATTGCAAGAATGGTACTGGACAATCTACATCTTGAATTAAATGATTACTCAGTACGTCAGGGACTTCGTGGTGGACGTGCCAATGATATAAAGAATATCATGGAGCGTTATCTATCCACAATTATATATGACGACCTTGCCGGCAACTGGACTGTTATCATGCCCAATCTCGAAGATTGTGCTCTATTGAATATCGGCTATAAATATCTGCATGATGAAATTACGGGCGAAAACGATTCGGAACGTCTATACGACATACCCGAATTGGAAGACTTAGATGATGAACAAAAAGAAGAGTTTATCACACAGATTCTCGACTATATGCGCCATAAGCTCTGCCTCTACAGTAGCGAGAGAACCATTCAGGCTGTCAAGGACACGACAAAGGCAGTAAGAGAAAATCTCAAAGCTCCTTGGACTCTTGACGAGAGTGACAATATAGAAGAAGCTAAAGAACTATTCATCGTAAATCCACGCAGACGCAATGCCTATAATTTGGAAAGCGGTGGATTCAGGAGCAAATTGGGGGTGTTCGTCCGCGACTATATGGAAAAGAACGCAGGACGCACCATCAACAATGAGGATGAGTACATTAAATATATGACAGGACTTTTCGAAGCTTTGTCCAATTACATAATATTTGAAAATGGTACATACCAACTTGACTATGGTTGTATCTTGTGGCAAGCAGGCGACAAACAGCACATTCGTAGAGACCAGGTAAGATTCCACACATTAAATGGCGGTGACTTGCTTGAAAAGGAACCGAATTGTTTTTTCCAACAGTTCTATCAAAGCATACCTCTTAAAGACGTGTGTTTAGAGGCAAAAGACCATACAGGCCAAGTATCCAAAGAAGAGCGCGAACAGCGCGAACAAGATTTCCGTGAGGGAAAATTCCCTGTGCTCTACTGTTCTCCGACAATGGAGTTAGGTATTGACATCAAAGATCTGTCAATTGTGGGCATGCGCAACGTACCGCCAACACCAGCCAACTATACACAGCGTGCAGGACGAGCAGGTCGTAGTGGACAGGCTGCATTGGTTTATACATATTGCCGTCCACGCAATTCACACGAGAACTATTACTTGAGTCACCCTGACAAAATGGTTAAAGGTGAAGTGAAGGCTCCTCGTATGGAGCTTGTCAACGAAGAACTGTTCCGTACTCACCTCCACTCCACTATTCTGTCTTTGTGTCCTATCAGAGAGCTTTCGGATGGTATAAAGGATTTGGTTGACTATAGTAACATTAACAACATCACTTTAAAGGAAGAGATTCGTGTTGCCCTACAACTCACGCCAGAACGAAAGGAACAAATAAAAGAGGTGTTCAAGCAAATAATGAACGACTCGTTCTTGAAGAATCGTATGGACTCCGAACAACCCGTCTGGTTTACCGAACATTGGCTGGACAATATCCTCACCAACTATGAGCACGATTTCGACAAAGCACTCGATCGTTGGCGTTCGCTATACAAGCAAGCCCAGACACAGATAGAAGAAGCAAGTCTTGTCATCAACAACCGCATCTATGGCGAAAATTCCAAAGAGAAGCGCGATGCACATATCAAGCAGTTGCGTGGAGAGAATCTTCGAGATATGTTGTTGGGCGTTAACCAAGGCAAGAACAAGGAAGAGAACGAATTTTACCCTTATCGTTATCTCGCAAGCGAAGGATTCTTGCCTGGCTACAACTTCACAAAGTTGCCACAACGTGCGCTATTGCAATACAAGTCGGACAAGGTAGAATATCTTAGTCGTCCGAAGCGTCTTGCATTGAGCGAGTTCGGTCCACAAAACATCATATACAATAATGGTGGAAAGTTCCGCATCAGTCGTATGCAGATACTGTCTGAGGTTATACCTCACAAGTTCTTCTACAATCCAAAGACCGGTGTCGTATATAAAGATGAAGAGAACACTACGCATCATACGGACATCATAACCGGCGAATCACTTGATGGCGTGGCGAAACTTATCCCTGGCATGTGCATCGAAGCACAGGATATGGTTGCCACTGAGACCGAGAAAATCACTTGTCAGGAGGAAGAACGCTCACGTAAATACTACCAGACAAAGACTTACTTTGCAAGTGACGATTCGAGAAGTATCAGCGAGTGCGAATTGCTATCACCACATGGCGAACATCTGGCAAACATTCGATACATTCCGTCATGTCGCCTCACTTACATATTGGAGTCGCGCAACGACAACCATGCCAATGGTTTTGCTTTCGACACCAAGACTGGTGATTGGATCAGCAACGAACGCCTGGCACGCATTCAGGAAGAAGCCACCAACAATCCGGAGGAAGCTGACAGAACGAAGTTCGTGAAACTTTTTGCCGAAACCACAGCCAATGCCATATACATACAACCATTGACAGCCTTGCTGTTAAGAAAACAAGAGGCCGTTCGTACCTTCCTTTATGCCTTCAAGCAAGCCATAGAGGATGTGTTCCAAATAGAAGGAAGCGAGATGGGGGCAGAGATTATGGGAGAAGGAGCAACGCCAAACATTCTTATTTATGAGAATGCGGAAGGTTCTTTGGGAGTGCTTAGTAGGCTTGTGCATGAGCCTGAGGCTTATCGTGATGTTGTGCAAAGGGCATACGACATTTGCTTTAACAAGCCGGAACTGACACCGGACGAGATAAACGAATTGCCCCCTGCCGACTACTCCAATTTGCTCAACTATTACAATCAGCCTTATCATCAGCAAATAGACATTCGCATGATATACCACACGCTGAAGTTGATGCAAGAGGCAAGAGTTGAACTACATCATGCAGGACAGACACTCAGCTATGACGAGCAGTATGCCGCACTGGAAGCTGCACGCGACCATAACAGCTCTACGGAATATGAGTTTTTAAAGTATCTTCATGACCATCAACTGCGTCTGCCGGATAAGGCACAGCCGATGTTCCCTGAAGAGTATTACGTACAACCTGACTTTATGTATGGCGACCGTATTGTCATATTCTGTGACGGCACTCCACACGACCGTCCAGAGGTTCAGCAAGACGACATGCAAAAGCGTGAGGTGCTTGAAGACGCAGGGTTCATAGTCTTGGCTTGGCACTACGCAACGCCATTGGCTGACTTCATCAACCAATATTCAGATATATTCACTCCAGTAAAATAAACGATATGGACTATAAGACTGGTACATTGATAGAATTCAGAAATCGTCCTTGGGTTGTTCAGCAATCAGCAGAGGACAATCTTATGATAATAAAACCATTGGGAGGTACGGATGCCGAGACTATAGGCCTCTATCTTCCACTCTATGGGAATGAACTACAGATTCATTCTTACAACTTCCGTCGTCCTTCTGCCGACGACATCGGCAAGAACAGTTATAAGGCATCTGCAAAGGTGCTTTATAATGCTTGCCGTCTGTCTTTCCGCGACATAGCCGGTCCTTTCCAATGCTTAGGCAAACTTTCTTTTGAGCCACGTCCATATCAGATGGTTCCACTGATTCTTGCACTCAAGCAAGAACGAATCCGACTGCTCATCTCTGACGACGTTGGTATTGGCAAGACATTGGAGTCGCTGCTGATAGCCAAGGAACTGCTCGATCGCCACGAGATTAACCGTTTTGCGGTAGTATGCTTGCCACATCTTTGTGAGCAATGGCAGAATGAAATCAAGGATAAGTTTGGATTGGAGGCAAAGATTATCCGTTCTTCTACTATCAGTCGTTTGGAGAAGAAACTGCGTCCTGACCAGAATGTTTTCCGTGACATTCCGTTCCAAGTTATCTCCATCGACTATGTGAAGCAGGACAACAAGCGCAACATCTTCCTTGATCATTGCCCTGACTTCGTTATCGTCGACGAAGCACATACTTGCGCCAAGCCTACCGGTGCCAACAAGTATCAACAGCAACGCTATCGCTTGCTGAAGGATTTGTCCGACAAACCCGAAAAACAGTTGGTGCTGCTTACTGCGACTCCACATAGTGGACAAAGCGAGGAGTTTCAGTCGCTCATTGGTCTGCTGAACCCAAAGTTTGAAAACTACCAGCTACAGACTGCCGCAGAGCGTGAAGAGCTCTCTCATTATTTTGTGCAGCGTCGTCGCGCTGACATCAAGCAGTATTTAGGCAATGAGGTGGTCTTCCCTGAGCGCGTACGGATTGACAAGGACGAATATTCTTTCACCACCAATTATCGCGACTTGCTTAGCCACTTGATTGAATACGTTAAGAATGGTATAAAAAAAGTGTCTGGAGCCGACAAGCGCAAGCAGCGCTACATCTACTGGGACTTGTTGGCTCTGATGCGTGGAGTGATGTCAAGTCCCGATGCAGGCATCAGCATGTTGCGAAACAAGATTGACAAGCGCGAAGACACGTCGGCACAGAACACCGATGATGACTCGGAGCAGGTATATGTATTCAACGAACCTCTGAAGGATTTGTTGAATGCGGACGATGTCGTGCCGGAAGCATTGGAAACCACAACATCTGCCGACAAGAAAGAGTTCAACAGTTTTATCAGCCAATTGGAACATATCAAACAGACCGATGCGGACGAAAAGGTCAAGCAGGCTCTCGACATTGTAAAGTTCTCTCTTGACAGTGGCATGAACCCTATCGTGTTCTGCCAATACATACAAACAGCAGAATATGTAGGACAATATATCACAAAGCAACTGTCAAACTCCAAGAAGTTCAAGAAAGTGGTAGTCGGCATTGTCACCAGTCGTTTGGCAGATGAAGAACGCAAGATGAAGATTGATGTCTTGTCACAGGAGGAACGCCATGTGTTGGTATGTACCGACTGTCTTTCTGAGGGTGTAAACCTGCAGCAGGGCTTTGAGGCTGTTATCCATTACGATCTTCCTTGGAACCCTAACCGCATGGAGCAGCGAAATGGCCGTATCGACCGCTTCGGACAAACTGCCGATGCTGTCCTTATATCTACGCTTCATGCCAAGAACAATCCTGTTGATGACATTGTGCTCAATGTGCTATACAAGAAGCAAGAGGAAATTCACAAGAAGTTGGGCGTATATCTTCCTATTGCCGATAACGATGCTTCGCTCATGGAGACTATTATGCAGCGCATCTTCGACGCAAAGGTACCGACAAAGACCGACTATATGCAGTTGTCCTTATTCGACGACGACCCCGAATGGAAGCGTCAGCAGGATGAAGAGTTGGAGATACAGCTCAAGAAAATGGAGGAGAACGAGAAAATCTCACACACTTACTTTGCACACAACAACAAGCAGATGGATCCAACCCGACTTACCGCCTCGTTGGAAGAAGCGAAGTCTGTCATAGGTGGTGTGGAAGACACTCGCGACTTCGTGATAGAGCAGCTTATGCATGTTGGTGTCAGCGTGCATACGGACGAGGCACCTCTTTGCTACAGCTTCCAACTCTTGGAGTTGCCAGCCAACTTGCGCCATTACTTCGCCGACAAAGCAACAAGTAAAGGCATTGTGCGCATCTCATTCGCCTCTCCCACTCCCAAGCACTATATGTACATAGGTCGCAACCATACGTTCGTAGAGGATTTGAGCCGCGCCGTAGTCAACGACTCTGTCAACGGTGGCGAACTTGGCGCTTGTCGTGCATTGGTAATGGCTACCGCCGAGGTGTCGAAACGCACCACTATTCTGCTTATGCGTGTGCGCAGTGTCATTAGAGACAAGAAGATAGAGAATCGTGAGTTGGTTGGTGAGGAGATGATATTCGTTGGTTATCGTGGAAAGATAGACAACCACGATTTCCTCACACAGGATGAAGCCAAACATCTGTTCCTTAACTCAATGGCATCTGGTGATATGGATATGACCACCCAAAAGACTCTTCTCTCCAATTCAATACGATGGATAAACAGCGAGACAGAACTCCGCCAACATACTGACAATATTGCCCTCGAAAGGGCTTCACATCTGGTGGATGCCTTCGCTAAATACCGCACCTATCTAAAGGCGTCCGAATATCAGGTGGTAGAACCTGTATTGCCTATGGATGTGATAGCTGCCTATCTGTTTGTTCCACAAATAAACATTTAATCCATTATGGACTATACAAGTATTCATATATATATGGTCATCTTCTCTCTGATGACATCCTGCACAACATAGAGCGCGACAACACGCTCATTGGCAACCGCGACCAGGATTTCGGAATGGACATTTCCGTGTCTTCGGCCATCGACTACGTATGGAGCAGCCTGCGCAACGACTGGAACTTCTACAAGGAGCGTGCCGGCAATGAACGTCTGGTAAACAAAGACCCATACGGCACTCGCCGTGCCCGCGACTTGATGGAGCGGCTGCTGCAAAGCTTAGGCTATAAGCTTGACCGCCAAGTGGCCAACATTGAGGTGGCTGGCACTGGTTATGACATCAGCTACACCTGTCCTGACTTAGGCAATATGCCTTTTGTCATTATTGGTGAGAATATCACTACAGACGGAAGCATTAACACTCTGGACAAGTGTTCGCTCGACTATCGTGCAAAAGGCAATATGCGCAAGAAGTCGGCTCATGCCACCATGCTCGAATATCTCAACGCCACGGAGAATGTGTATGGCATCATCAGTAACGGACAAATCCTGCGTATCATCCGCAACTCCGGACAATTGGTGAAGCTCACCTATATAGAGTTCGACCTCCGCCGTATGCTGGAGGAAGACAAATACACCGAGTTCTGCCTGATGTTCCGTCTGCTTCATGCTTCCCGTTTCCGCACCAGCGGTGACGAACCGTGCGTCATGGAGCGATGGTTCAACATGAGCATCGAGTCGGGCAACCGCATCCGCAACGGCTTGTCGCGTGCCGTGCAGACCACGATGGAGACCATCGGCAATGCTGTGCTTACATCTAAGGGTGAGGGCAACGACGCTTTGCGACATGCTTTCGCCGATGGCACTATGGATGCCGCCAAACTCAACAAGGAGCTTATCCACTTCATCTATCGCTTGCTCTTCCTCTTCATCATCGAGGAGAGAGGACTGGTTTATCAGATTCCCGACTCTGTTGATGCGCCCGACTACAAGCAGCAGTGCCAGTGGCAGGACATCTACAAGAAGTATTATGCGGCAAGCCGTCTGCGCCGTCTATCTGAATTGTCATACCTGAAGCAACGCCAGTATTCCGACCTGTGGCAGGGACTGATGGACACCTTCCACCTCTTCGAGCCTGACACGTTTGGTGAGAAGTTGGGCATAAAGCCTTTGGGCGGCGTGCTCTTTGGCACGGAGACCCTGCATTGGCTGAAGCAATGCCAGGTAAGCAACCGTGATTTGCTGGCTGCATTCGCGGCTCTCAACGAGTTTACTGACGAGCGCCAGCAGCGGGTGAAGATAAACTATTCTTCGCTCGACGTTGAGGAGTTTGGCTCTGTGTATGAGGGCATTCTCGAGATGCGTCCGTTTGTACAGCCGGGTGTTGCAGCTTCCGACTGGCAGTTCGGTTTCGTTGGTGGATTGGATCGTCAGAGCACTTCTTCTTATTACACTCGCCCTGACTTGGTGCAAAACCTTATCAAGACCACCCTCGAGCCTGTCATCAAGGAAAAGATGGCAAACTGTGCCACCACCGAAGAGAAGGTGAAGGCTCTGCTCAACATGAAGGTTTGTGATGCGGCAAGCGGATCCGGACATATTGTCTTGGCGATGGCTCGCACCATTGCCTGGTATGTATGCACGCTCCGTACTGGCGAGGACAATCCGGCATCTCTGGATTATCGTCAGGCGCTTCGCGAGGTTATCTCGCGTTGCGTGTATGCTGTCGACTACAATCCTGACGCAGTGGAGCTGTGTAAGGTGGTGCTGTGGATTGAAGGCTATTGCGCAGGCAAGCCGCTTTCTTTCCTCGACCATCACATACGCTGCGGCAACTCTGTTTTGGGCGTTTCCGACCTGCAAATGCTTATCAACGGTGTGCCCGACAAGGCGTTGACCGCTGAGGATAAGGACACGCTGAAGGCATTGAAGAAGATGAATCAAGAGGCAGTAAAAGCTGTGAATGGAAACACGGGCAACGAGCCTACTTTTGGCTTCGAGAATCCTTTTGGCATTGAGGAGATGTCGATTGCACAGATTGGTTTGGCGGATAAGATTCGCTTCATCAACCATCTGCCAGAAGAAACATTGGAGCAGGAAATCGTCAAGCAACTGCGTTGGCAAGAACTGATGGCATCGGCAAGAGTATACTGTCTGCGCCGTGCTTGCGACATCTATGCCTATGCTTTCTATCATACCGTAAAAGCGGATGAACTGTACAAAGACAAGGGCGGCACCGATAAGGAACTCGACTTGGAGGCTGAGGTGCCATACACAAAGACCGTGATGCGTGCGCTGCAGGAGATTGAGGCGATGGAACATCTTGAGAAAGGCGAGCCACTGCCAACATACTATCGTCAGCTCTCTGCCGACTTCAAGACCGAAGTAAGACGCATTGCCGAAGAGCAGCGTTTCTTCCATTGGTGCGTAGAGTTCCCGGAGGTATTCGCTGCCAACAAGGGATTTGACGTGATGTGCGGAAATCCGCCATGGGATAAGATCAAGGTGGAAGACAAGAAATGGTTTGAGAGTCATGGTCGTGCCGACATTGTGAATGCCGGCACAGCAAGCCAGCGCAAGAAAGCCATAGCCGACTTACCTGTTTCTGACCCTATATTATATAAGGAATACACCAAAGCCCTTGCTGACGCAGAAGCCCTCAGCCGCTTCGTACGCTTGGCTGGCAGATTTGATTTGACTGCAACTGGAGACATCGACCTCTATCCGATGTTTGCAGAGCTATGCCTTTCATTCTCAAAAGAGGCATGTGGACTTGTGTTGCCAACGGGTATTGCAGTAAACGACAGCAACAAGGCTTTCTTCTCGAAGCTCATCGATGAGAATAGATTAGTATCATTATATGATTTTGAGAATAGAGAGAAACTATTTGATATTGATAGTACAAATCATTTCTGTTTATTGACTATAGGTAAGGAACAAGACACGCCTCGTACAGTAAAAGGTGGATTCTTCCTAACTCGTCTTGACCATTTGCTTGACCCTCGTCGCATATATACTTTGCAGACGAGCGACTTTGCACGTCTTAACCCCAACACCAAGACTTGTCCCGTATTCCGCACAAGCCGTGACGCAAAGCTTACGGCTAAGATTTATCGCAACTCCACCATCTTGTATAATGAGACAACGGGCGACAATCCGTGGAATGTTAAGTTCTCAAGAATGCTTGACATGTCTAACGACTCTTACCTCTTCCGCACCTACGCCCAACTGACCGCACAAGGCGCAACGCTCAATGGCAACACGTTCACCACTGTTGACGGCGAGACATACGTTCCGCTCTACGAAGGCAAGATGATTTGGCACTACAACCATCATTTTGGTTCATGGCCCACAGAAGGCGAACGCCCTAACTCCATTAATATGCCATCAGAAGACGAACTTGCGAATCCCGACAGTTGCATAATGCCGTGGTATTGGGTGCCATTGGCGGCAGTGAAAGAAAGATTTGTAAAGTATGACAAGGATGGGAATGTTGTGTGGGAGTGGCAGAAAAAATGGTCACTTTGCTTTAGAGCTATCTCTAAACCGACAAACGAAAGAACTTTCGTTTGTTCACCTATTCCCAACGCCACAGGCGTTGGGAATAGTGCCACGCTCCTCTATGCGGAGCGTGGCACTATGCCCGTAGCTTCGCTTTGCGCAATGCTCTCATCTATTGTTTTTGACTATACCATTAGGCAGAAAGTAGGAGGGAAAAATATTAGTACATTCTTCGTCAAACAATTCCCCGTCCTCACCCCCGACCAAATCCCATCAGTCATGCAATGGCAGATTGTAAAGCGCGTAGCCGAGCTATGCTATTTCAATCACGACATGGACGGCTGGGCTGAAGAGTTATGGGAAGAAATGAGCGAGGAGCAACGTGCCGAGCTGCCACAGTTGGGAGCACAGCAGCCTTGGGTTTACAATCCTGAGCGCAGAGCCATCCTTCAAGCCGAGCTTGACGCCATATTTGCCCACCTCTATGGTCTCGACACAGAAGATCTCCGCTACATCCTCGACCCAGAAGACATCTGCGGAAAGGGCTGCATCAACGAGACCTTCCGTGTACTCAAAGACAACGAGCTGCGCCAGTACGGAGAATACCGCACCAAGCGCCTCATCCTCGAAGCATGGAACAAATTTGGGTATAATATTTGAAAAGAGTAACAGATGAAACAATATAAAGAAACTGCAAAATGTATTTGGTGTGGACAAATGGAACCCAAAGTTTCATTTGCCACTGCTCCACATATATTACCTAGACGATTAGGCGGAACAGAAATTGGATTTGATGTTTGTGATGAGTGTAATCACTATTTTGGTACAGCACCTAAAGGAAAATTTGGTGTGCCTAGCATAGATCACGCCCTAAAGGAAATCTTTGGTGCATTCAGAATGTTTAGCCAAAACTTGAATGCTCAATCTTATAAGAATTATTCGTCTGCATATTTTAGCTACAGACATAAGGAAAGAACTATTAGGATTAAAAACAACATTAATTACAACGCTATCACGAGGCAATTTAAAAGAGGACTTTACGAAATCTTCTTACAAAAATACCATTTCTTTAGAAAGGATGGAAACAATCCAAAGTTTGACTTCGTACGTAATTTTGCTAGATATGACTTGAGAGATCCACATGTTTACTATGCATTTAACAATATTATCTTAGCTCCTGGAGATGAAGAAAGAAAAAATCCAATTCTTCCTATAAGTGAAAAACTAATAGAAGACATGAATAAATATGGTTTCTTTCATATTTGGTTATTGGGACACAATTTTTACATTGAGGTTTTTCCAATATTGACAAATAGGTACCGTGATCAATATCTTCAAATGCAAGCTAATTCAACCTTGGTGAACGTTCGTGGAAATGAAGCTATATATGAGTTGTCAGATATAAGACGGGTTGATTTCTTTATGCAGAGATTTAATTCATAAAAACAAAGTAAATATTACGAAAAATTGCGAAAGAAGGTTTCATACAAAAATCTAATAGCAGCAAGCTATGGCTTATAACTGCAAAAGGCGAGCAAGAATTTTATTCTTCTTAAGAGACAAAGTTAGTCGTTTTAAGTCGTTCTTACGGTCGTTTAAAGTCGTTATTTGTCTTAACAAGTCACAAACTACTTATACATATATAATAACACTGTACGTGAAAAAATCTGCCATATCTTTCAGTTTCGGCATAACTCGTTGTATATAAGCAATATAAAGGCTGGCAGATAACTGAAAAATCAGGTTATCTACCAGCCTATCTGCCAGCCTCAACAAGCTATCCTCCAGCCTCAATAATCCTTCTGACAGCCTCAACAATCTATCTGACATGGTAGTTCTTTACAAGTGAGCACATTTTTATACAATTCAGTTTGCATTTTATTGTGATACCTCAAAGAAAAGCCTTATATTTGCAGAAGAAAAGCAGTTTAAAAGAAGTCTTCCATATGCTGAAAGACAACGAGATACGCCAGTACGGAGAATACCGCACCAAGCGCCTCGTCCTCGATGCCTGGAACAAATTTGGATTTGACAATTAAAATAGAAATCTTATGGACAACATGATAGTTTTAGGTAATGGATTTGATATTGATTTAGGATTAAAAACTTCTTTCAAAAGATTTGTTGAATCATTTGAATTTCTATCAATTCCAGATATACCTTTAATCAAAAAGATCAAAGAAAGATCTGTTGAAAATTGGTATGATTTAGAAGGGCTACTCCGCAATGAACTTATAGCTTACTCACTATCACCATCAGTTGAATGTGCCGAAGATGTAAACAATGCATGGCTTATGATTACAGAGGCATGGGGAAGATACCTTCCAGAATTAACAGATTTGGATAAAATTTCTATCAATAAAAATTCATGTGCTTATCATTTACTTTTAGTAGATGAAGCACATGAAAGTTCTTGGTATACATTTAACTATACCGATCCATGGTATCTTTGTAAAATGTATTCACAAAAGAAAGCCGTTTATATCCATAACGAGAATATTCCATTAGACTGGGCAAAACATCATGGCTTTATGCATCAAACACCTACCAATTTGATTATTGGTGTAGACAATATGGTGCCTCCTTGTATAAGTTCAAGCACTCACCTATCACACATCATTAAAACAAAGAATCCCTATTTCCCAAAAGGTATGAAGGAAAATGTCGTAGAAAGATTATTTACAGCAGACAATGTCGTGATATTTGGACAATCATTAGGCATCACTGACTCTGACTATTTTAAGCCATATTTCTATGGCATTATTGAAGGCAAAATAAAAAGGCAGAATATTTTTATTGTTACCTATAATGAGGAGAGCTTTACTAATATCTATTCAAATATGCAAGAATGTGGCATAAAAATTGAAGACATAAATAAAGCTAACGTCGACGTTCATTTAGTATATACAATAAAAGGATCACAATCAATGGAATTCATGCAGATGCTTACAACTTTATATGGGTGTTATTTTAAGAATTAAATAATATGAATACAGAACAACAAAAGATAGAATACAAGAGTCTGCAAAAGATTCGAACTGGGGATAAAGGTTTCAAAGAGCTCTCTACTACTTGTGTGGCTTTAGCCAATGCACAAGGAGGTCAAATAATGATTGGAGTTGAGGATAAGACTCGCAAACCTGCCCCTAACCAGATAATCCCTCAAGAAGAGGCAAACAGTGCTGTTACTCGTTTGCGTGGTCTTTGTTTCAATGTGGGATTAGCCGTTGGAGATGTTTGTGAGGACGAAACTGGTAGCCAATATTTTACCATTACTGTTTTTCCTTCACTTCATTCTTACGCCACAACATCTGACGGAAAAATGTATATCCGTGTAGCAGACAAATGTGAACCTGTAAGAAGCGAAGACATCCAACGTGTAGGTGAGGAAAAGGGTGCTTATCAATGGGAACTATTCACAACCATGTTCGAATTAGATGACACCACAAAATCAAACCTTACCAAATTCGCCAATGACATCAGACAATCTGATAGAGTCAAGCAACATATCAAACAACTTGATGATATGGAAATAGGTGAGCAGTACCATCTCATTGACGGCAACAAGCTAACCAATCTTGGAGTTCTTTGGATTGGTACCGCCAAACAGCGCAGCCGTATCTGCTACCCTATCACGGTAGAATATCTTGTTTATGACGAATTGGAGAATAAAACCAATAAATTGGAGTGGCGTGACAACACACTCAATCCAAAAGAATTAATTCAAGACATCATGGACAAAGCTGTGGAACTAACTTACAGCTATGAGATGCCAAATGGATTGTTCCGTAAGAGTGTACGTTATTATAACGAAAACCTAATCAGAGAGTTATTGGTCAACAGTATCGCACATAGTTCAAGAACCATCTCCAATGACATCACCATCAAAGTACATCCGGGCTATATCAGCATCTCAAACCCTGGTGGTCTGCCATTAGGTATCACCAAGGACAACATCCTTCACACGAAACATAGACGCAATCCAAATATGATAGAGATACTGAGCGCACTAGGTTTAATGGAAGGAGAAGGTTCTGGATATGACTTTATCTATGAGTTGGATGCCATCGAAGCCAAGAAACAACCTGAGATTGATTCAACATTCAATACTGTTACAGTTTACCAAAGTGCCGAGATTACAGACAAGGAGGTTGTACGCTTGATGGATTATGTAGATCATAACTATCAATTATCTCAAAAGAACAAGATTGCATTTGGTATCATTGCAAGAGAAAAGCGTATAGCTGCCACCGACTTATCTAAGATACTCCAACTTTCCGCAGAGGAGCGTCTAAGAAGCTACATCGACAACTTGGACAAAAGTCACTTGATAACAAAAAGTGGAGTCAAAAAGGGATCATACTTCCAAATCAACCCAACTTTGTTACGTAATGCAAAGTCAAATATCGTAACAACATTGAAGACGATTGAGCCTCATGTACTCAAAGCCCTCATCAAGGAAGACATACGCATGCACCCAATGAGTAAAATTTCAGATATTGCCAATCGTATCCCTGATGTTGACATAAAAGAAATTAGAAAGCAACTATACAATATGATAGGAACTGATATAGAGAAAGAAGGAACACGTTTTGATAGTAAATACTATATCAAATAGTGGCATAAAAAAAAAGGTTCGAAAAAGCAAAATTTGTTAAAAGACCCGTAAATAATTGACTATCAACGAAGTCGCTTTTTTGCTTTTCTTTTTTTATTGCTTATTTTTGAAAAAGGAAAAATAAGATTGTATGCGAAATAATTGACTTTCACATACTATCTTATCCTCTTGATATGATATCAAAGCCTTCATATAATTTGTGCCGTTTGAAACGGCACAAATTACTGGAGGCAAATCACCAGACATACAAATAAGCATATATCCTGCCGTAGCACAAATCACTTGGACTTGGGAAGATGAAGAAGGTATTGTGCAAGATTATGAACACTTCTCCATTCCTTTCATCTTGACTGTAGATAAGGTGTTGGGCAAGATACGCAACAGCACCTTATACAATGGCAATGGCGGTAGCTTTATTCCCGGCACCATAGAGTTTACTCATAATATAGGTCGTTGCGGTCGTTCTTTACAAGTGATTCTTCAGATAAAATTGTAATGACATTTTATCTGA
>ERZ1026866.269-NODE-269-length-33986-cov-31.666559_pt1 | contig 33986 bp, 33 predicted proteins | sample MGYA00380163_ERZ1026866 | MGnify/ENA primary metagenome ERZ1026866 (study PRJEB33269, sample SAMEA4719799) | human gut metagenome | biome: human-associated habitat; feature: organic feature; material: feces | place: Cameroon | collected 2013-10 ...
GGAATACCTGCTTTTTTTAAACTAAAAAACGTGCAATATCTATGGCGCCCAAACATATGGTTTTTATAGTTATTATTGACAGAAATATATATAATTATATAATGTATAGAATAAAATTTTAATTGGAATAGTTAATGATAGTAATAGAAAATGTCAGCAAAGTATTTACAACCGCAAACAATAAACAGCTTAATGCTGTAAACAATGTATCTATAAAAATAGAAGATGGTGAGATATATGGAATAATAGGTTTTTCTGGTGCTGGAAAATCCACTCTTGTAAGATGTATTAATTTACTTGAAAGACCTACTTCTGGAAAGGTTTATATAGATAATGTTGATATGATGTCTTTATCTCAAAGAGAATTAAGAGAGAAAAGAAAAAAGATAGGAATGATATTTCAGCAGTTTAATTTATTTGGCTCTAGAAATGTATTTAAAAATGTTGCTTACCCTTTAAGATATAGGGGACTTTCAAAAAAAGAAGTTGAAGATAAAGTTATGTCTTTGCTTGAGCTTGTGGACATAAAAGAGAAGGCTTATGCTTATCCATCACAATTAAGCGGCGGGCAGAAACAGAGAGTAGCTATTGCTAGGGCTTTGGCTAATGAACCAAATATACTTCTTTGCGATGAAGCTACTAGTGCATTAGACCCTCAAACTACTGGCTCTATACTTAAATTATTAAAAAAATTAAATGAGAAATTAAAAATTACTATAGTTGTAATAACACATGAGATGAATGTTGTTAAAGAATTATGTCATAGAGTTGCTGTTATGAATGCTGGTAATTTAATAGAAGAGGGTAATATTTTTGATGTATTTTCTGCTCCAAAAAATAAAATAACTCAAGATTTTATAGATACTACATCAAATCTTTCTAAAATATATGATTTGGTAGAAGAGAAAAATGCTATTACATCATTAAAAGAAAATGAATGTATATTAAGACTTAGATATAAGAAGGGAGGAGTAATAGAAGCTTTTATTTCTCATATATCTAGGGCTTTTAATGTTGATGCTAATATTATTTTTGGAAATGTTGAGTTTATAGATGAGAGCTTACTTGGAGGGCTTGTCATTATAATGCATGAAAATGAAGCTAATGGAATAAAGAGAGCTATAGATTTTCTTAAAGAAAAAAATGTTGATGTGGAGGTAATAGCTGATGCTAGAGTTTCTAAATAAATTAATACCAAATGTAATGAATGATTTACCAAAGCTTTATGATAGTATTATACAAACATTTATAATGCTTTTATATTCTGGTGTTATATCATTTTTTGTGGGCGGATTTTTAGGTATACTTTTAATTGTTACTAAGAGATACGGCATTATGCAAAATGTTATAATATATGAAGTGCTTAGTAAGGTTATTAACTTTTTTAGAGCTATACCTTTTATAATACTTCTTGCTATGCTTGTACCTTTAACTAGATTTATAATGGGTACTGCTATTGGTGTAAAGGGAGCTATATTGCCTTTAATTTTTGGTACAGTTCCTTTTTTTGCAAGGCAGATGGAGAGTGCTTTATCTGAGGTAAATCCTGGTTTAGTAGAGGCTGCTCAATCTATGGGCTCTTCTCCTATAGCTATAATATTTAGAGTTTATTTAAAAGAGAGTATTGCCCCTATAGCAAGAGGAACTACAATTACTGCTATTAGTTTAATAGGGCTTACTGCTATGGCTGGTGCTGTTGGGGCTGGCGGGCTTGGTACTTATGCTATACAGTCTGGATACTACAGAAATAAATTAGATATTATATATGTTTCTGTGATACTTCTTGTAATACTTGTTGGATTAATACAGGCACTTGGTAATTTTATAGTAAAGAAAGCAAGCCATTAATTTTTGTAAAGTTATATTTTATAAAGGATTTTTTTATGATTAAAAATAGAAAAGTAGTTATTATAGGTGCAGGTCATGTAGGTTCACATGTTGGATATGCTTTATCTGCTCAGGGATTGGTTGAAAATATTGTTTATATTGATATAGACAAGAAAAAGGCTTTTGCTCAGGCTCTTGATATATTTGATTCTACTGTTTATCTTCCTCATAGAGTTAAAGTTAAAGCTGGAGATTACAGCGATATTGATGATGCTGATTTGATGGTTGTATGTGCCGGACCTTTACCTAAAGAAAATCAAACTAGAATGGATACTTTGGGAGCTACTGTAGAAGTTATGAAAGATATAGTAGCTAATATTAAAAAGACTAAGTTTAATGGAATTATAATTAATATTTCTAATCCTGCTGATGTTATTACTCATTATTTACAAAACAAGTTAAATTATGATACTAAAAGAATAATATCTACAAGCACAACATTAGATTCTGCAAGATTAAGACGTGCTATATCTGAGGCTATAAATGTTGATCAAAAATCTGTATATGCTTATGCATTAGGAGAACATGGTGAAAGCCAAATGGTTGCTTGGTCTTGTGTAACTATAGCAGGAAAGCCTTTGTTTGAGCTTATGAAAGAAGGCAAAGAAAAATATGCTAAACTAGATTTAAATGAATTAGCTGATAAAGGAAGAAGAGGCGGTTGGGACGTTTTTCTAGGTAAAGGTTCTACCGAGTTTGGAATAGGAACTTCACTTGCTGAGGTTGCTAGGGCTATACTTTCTGATGAGCATAGAGTTTTGCCTGTTTCAGTTTATCTTAACGGTGAGTATGGTCAAAAAGATGTTTATGCTTCTGTGCCTGCAGTTTTAGGAGCTAATGGAGTTGAAGAGATAATTGAACTTAAAATGAATGAAGAAGAGAAAAAGCTTTTTGATGCTTCTTGCGATACTATGATTAAAAATTATAAATTATCACTTACCATGTGATAAAAAAATATTTATTTTATTGTCTAAAATATTTAAATTGTTTAAAAAATTAAATTATTTATAAAAGGAGAATGATATATAATGAAAAAGTTTTTATTATTATTTTGCACATTATCATTGTTTTTAGCTTCTTGCGGCGGAAGTAATGATAATAAAAAAGATTTAATTACGGTGAAGATTGGGCATGTTGGTGAATCTGACAGAACTATATGGAAGCCTGTACAAGAGAAATTATTAAACGAAGGCATTAAAATAGAATTAGTTTCTTTTGCTGATTATACTATACCAAATCAGGCATTAAATGACGGCGATATAGATTTAGATGCTTTTCAGCACCATGCATACTACAGCAATGAAGTTAATACTAAAGGTTATGATTTAGCTATATTGGGTGTTACTTATATATCTGCTATGAATATTTATTCTCATAATATTACAAATGTTAATGAGGTTAAAAATGGAGATAAAGTTGCTATACCTAATGACCCTGCTAATGGCGGAAGGGCTTTAAAAGTATTAGAGGCTGCTGGTTTAATAAAGTTAAAAGATAATGCTCCAGACAATCCTACAGTTAATGATATAGAAAATCCTTTAAATTTAGAGATTATAGAGGTTGATGCGGGCAGTTTATATAGTTTGCTTCCTGATGTTGCTTGTGCGGTTATTAATTGTAATTATGCTTTAGATTTTGGTCTTAATCCGGGTGCTGATTATATATTTAGAGATGACCCTAAAAATTATGACAATAATATGTATATAAACTTAATAGCTTCAAGGGCTTCTGATAAGGATAATGAGATTTATAAGAGGGTAGTAGAGGCTTATCAATCTGCTGAAGTAGAAAAAGTTTATGCTGAAGATTTTAAGGGAGCTTATATACCTGCTTGGAAATAAAAATAATTATTTAATAAATTTTTAAAAATTTTATAAGGAGTTAATAAATGAAGAAAATTTTATTAGTTGCAGCTTTTGCAGCATTAATTTTCACTTTTAGTGCATGCGGAGGCGGAAAATCTAGTGCAAATAACAATATAGTAAAAGTTGGATTTGCAGGAGAGTCTGATTATCAAATTTGGAATCCAATAGTAGAAAAGTTAGCAGAAGAGGGCATTAAAGTAGAATTAGTTTCTTTTGCTGATTACACTATACCAAATCAAGCTTTAAATGATGGTGAGATTGATTTGAACGCTTTTCAGCATTATGCTTATTTTAATGATGAGGTATCTAATAAAGGTTATGATTTAACTGCTATTGCTGACACTTATATATCTGCTATGAATATTTATTCTACAAATATTACAGATGTAAAAGAAGTTAAAAATGGCGATAAAGTAGCTATACCTAATGACCCATCAAATGGCGGAAGAGCTTTAAAGGTTTTAGAGGCTGCTGGTTTAATAAAAGTAAGAGAAGAAGCAGGCGATTCTCCTAGTGTTGCTGATATAGTAGAAAATCCTTTAAATTTAGAGATTGTAGAAGTTGATGCGGGTAGTATTTATAGTTTGCTTCCTGATGTTGCTTGTGCGGTTATAAACGGAAACTATGCTATAGATTTTGGTCTTAATCCTGGTTCTGATTATATTTTCAAAGATGATCCTGCAATATATAGCACTAAATCTTTTGTTAATTTAATTGCTGCTAGAACTGCTGATAAAGATAATGAATTATATAAAAAGGTTGTTGCTGCTTATCAGTCTGAAATAGTAGAGAAAGTTTATAATGAGAATTTTAAAGGTTCTTATTTACCGACTTGGAAATAAAAATAATTTTATATAAAAATAAAAACCTCTAGTAATTAGTTTTGCTAGAGGTTTTTTATTTCGTATTAAGATTTATTTTCTTAATTTTCTTCCTTCTTTATCTGTAAAAATATCTAACAATATTAAAACTATATCAACTATATACCATTTCCAAACCCACCTACAGTAAGCCAATATAATATTCCAGTACCTACTTTTCCAACATAAAATCTATGCACTGGCAAAAATATTGCTAAAAGTAAAGTTACAACCCAACTTCTATCAGATACTTCACTATTCATAATAAATCTCCTAATTATTAAATTATTATTTTGAGATTATAATATATATTAAAAAAAAATCAAAGAAATTAGGAGATATATTTAAATAAGATTATATATTTATTTTAATATGTTTAAAAAATTATTTTGAAATAGTTTTTAGATAGTCTGCTGCTTCTTTTTGCTCTTTACGAATAGCAAACTCTAATGCTCTCTCACCATCTTTGTTTTTATGTTCTATATCAGCACCATTTTCTATTAAAAGCTTCATTGTCTCTATATCATTAATTCCAGAAGCAAACATTAAAGGAGTTACCAATTTGAAATTTTTAGCATTTACATCTGCCCCTGCTTCAACTAACGCCTTTATAATATCATGTTCTTTTGTAAGTGAAGCATAAAGTAAAGCAGAAAATAATGGTTTATCCCTTAAATTAACATCAGCACCAGAATCTATTAAATATTTAGCAACTTCTGCTTGTCTCTCAGCACAGGCAAACATTAAAGCTGTTATTCCTGTTTTGCTTCTAGCATTTAAATTAGCTCCGCCTTCTACTAAAAGCTTTGCTATATCAATATAACCCTTTTTAGCACAGAGCATTAAAAGTGTAAATCTTGACTCTTCATCTCTAGCATCAACCAATGAATTATCAGCTTCTATTAATTTTTTTACATTATCAAAATCATTGTTTTTGACATATTCAACTATTTGAGACATATATTTTTAAGCCTTTAATTATTATTGCCATTTATATGACTCTACAAGCATGGTAGATATTGATATACAAGCAATAGCCCAAATAAGAAAGAATATTACATTTTGTATATCTATTAGCCCTTTAGTAAAATCAGAAAAATATGTAGTTATAGAAATAGCATTTAATAATTTGCTAGCACCAGTAAACATCTCACTAAGCCAATTTATAATGTAAGCAAAAACTCCCATAGATACACCCAAAATAGCAGCTACTAATTGACTTTTTGATATACTTGTAGCTATTAAACCAAGTCCAAGTATAGCAGTACCAAGTAAAAATAATCCTAAATATCCGCTAAATATTACACCCATATCTGGCTTTCCAAATATCATTAAAAGTATAGGGTAAACAAAAGTCATAATTAAAAGCGAAGCATAAACAACTAATACAGATAAATATTTACCTATAACATATTGAAGTGAAGTAATAGGGGAGGTCATTATAAGTTCGAATGTACCAGATGCTCTCTCTTCTGCTATTAGTTTCATACATAAAATAGATAAGAATAATATTGTAAAAAATCCAATATTATACATAGTGTTTTCCATTACTGCCAATCTGCTATAATAAACTTCTATAGTGAAAAAATACCCTGTTAAAGCTAAATAAATAAATCCTAATATATAATATAAAGGAGATACATAGAAAGATTGAATCTCCCTAGAAAATACAACATATATGTTTCTCATTTTTACCTCTTTTTTAATAGTTAGTTTTTTTGTTTAATTACTCTTCTTCAGTATTATTTTTTATACTGTCATCTTTTATATATTTACTTTTATCAAAATCCTGATTTTTCTTTTTATCTGTAAAGTAAATAAATACCTCTTCCAAACTTCTCTCTTTAGGTTTTATTTCTAATACATCGAAATTATTATTAACCAAATGTTTTACTATTTCGGCACGTGAATCATTTCCTCTTTCGCATTCTATAATAATAGTTCCAAAATTATCAGTTTCAGCCTGTACAACTCCATTAACCTCTCTCACACATAAAAGAGCATCATTTTGTCTGTCAGCTACTTTAAGTTCAATATTTCCTCCAAGTATTTCTCTGTCCATAGCCATTTTTAAGCCTTCTATTGTATCTTCAGCAATAAGCTCTCCGCTGTCTATAATTAAAGCTCTCTCGCAAGTATCTTCTACTTCGCTTAATATATGTGTAGAAAGTATAACAGTTCTTGTTCCGCCTAAACTTTTTATTAATGCTCTTACTTCTATTAATTGATTAGGGTCAAGTCCGCTTGTAGGCTCATCTAGTATCAAAACTTCTGGGTCATGTATTATTGCCTGTGCTATACCTGTTCTTTGTCTGTATCCTTTAGATAAATGTCCTATTATTCTGTCTTTATATTTTGTTAAGCCTGTAATTTCTATTGTATTTTCTACAGCAGATTTTACTTTTTTGCTTGGAACTCCTTTTAGCTTAGCGCAAAATTTAAGATAATCTGTTACAGTCATCTCTGTGTATAATGAAACATTTTCAGGCATATATCCTATTCTTTTTTTTAATTCTATAGGATTATCATAAACCTCATAATCATCTAAATAAACATATCCGCTTGTAGCAGGAAGATACCCTGTAATAATACGCATCATAGTAGATTTTCCAGCACCGTTTGGTCCTAAAAATCCAACTATTTCTCCTTTATTTATAGTATATGAAACACCCTTTAGAGCTAAATGTTCTCCATAGTATTTTACTACATTATCAACTTTTATCATTAATAATCCTTAATTAAAAAATATTAAATTACTTTTTAGAAGTTATTATATATAATATCGTATTTGATGAAAAAATATTTATAAAATTTCGTGATTTATATTATATTAATAATTATCTCTAATCTTTAATAAATCTAATTCATAAAGGAAAGGTATATCTTTTTTTACTTTTATAATATATAGCAAAGAAGAGATAAATATTCCTATTAAAGCAATTATTAAACCAGTATTTCCTAAATTGAATACAGTTTTATATAATATTAATATTGAAGAAGGTATATATATTCCTCCAGATAACGCTGTTAGCAGAAGAAATATAAAAAATACTAAGAATGGATTTGTCATAAATGATGATTGAATTATAGATTCTATTGCAAAATAATTTAAAAATACTTTAAGATATAAATCTATCATAGATATTGAAGCTAATATAAAAAATCCTATAGAATATAATTTTTTGTTTTTTACAATAAATCCAGCTATAAAAAATGATAAGAATGTTATAGGAAGAACATAACTGCTGATAATGAGAGAAACTCCTATTAAAATTAATTCTATAAAAATAACCATAATTAAATATACAAATTTCTTTTGAACTGTACTAAATCCAAAAAATGAATACATTATTATCTTTGATTTTGACGCTCTATACTCATAATATATATGTCTAAAATAGCTTATAAATATTAATGCTATTGATATTAAAAAAAGTGCTGGGTATAATGTTAATTCTAAAAATATTGAAGTTTTAGCATTTAAGTTTTCATCTTTATTGTTAAAAATGATTGAAGGTATAGATGGAGTATTTTTTACATTGACATTAGCAAACTCTTCGTATGATATATTTGTGTTTCCGGTAGAGCCGACATACAATATATGCATAATTACAACAGCTTTGCCAGCTTTATTTAAATTGACATTTGCACTAGCTATTCCGTTTTCATCTGTAGGCACTACAAAAATATTTGTGTATGTTGTTTCTGCTTCTTCAAAACCATTATTTGTGTTTATTGTCTCTGTTTCAAAATTAAATATCTCTGGGTCTGAAGAAATAAATCTAACAAGTCTATTAACTAATGGGAGACCTCTTCTTTCTATCATAATTGATATTTCATTTATATTATTAGTTTCTTCCAAATTGAAAGAAATTTCTTTTTCGTATATAAAATTATATTCAGGGACTTTATTTGTTGTTTCCTCGGCAAATATTGAAATTTGAAATATAATTAAAACTAGACACAAATATTTAAACATACTACTAATCTTACCCAAATAATTAATCAAAAAAGAACACCAAGTTTACATAAACTTAAGTGTTCTTATAATTTGTTTTAGACATTAATTTATTATTATTTAATGATAGCAACAATTTCTTCATTTTTTACTATTAAATATTCTTTATTATCTTCTTTTATTTGTATTCCAGAATATTTATCGTATATAACTATATCACCTTTTTTTACTTGTATATCTTTACTAGAGCCTATTTCAACTACTTTTGCTTTTTGAGTTTTTTCTTTAGCTGTATCTGGAAGAAGTATTCCGCTTGAAGTTTTTTCTTCTTGTTCTAAAACTTGTAAAAGAACTCTATCTGCTAATGGTTTAATAGATGACATATAATATTCTCCTTTTTCAATATTGTTTTTATATAAATGGTTTTTATTATTAAAAATTTTTATTTATTTTATAATATAAATGTTAAAAAGTCAATATAAAAAAGGGGGTATATCTATATAACTTTTTATACGTATTTATTTTTAATAATATTTATATTTGTATTGACAATTTATTATATAAAAAATAAAATACAAGGAATAAATGGAGGGTTAAATAAACTGTATAATGAAACTTAAAGTTGAGAAAAAGACTATTAGTATAAGAGATGATAATGATAATAACAGAGAAGTTTTAAGAGATATTTTAATTAATGATGAAAATAAAGAAAAATCAGATTTACACAAATATTTTATAGAAAATAGAGAAGAAGCTGTTTATAAGCATTTATCTTACTTTGATGTTTATGAGAGATATTTTTCAAGGTTTAGAGGAAAAGATATTAATTTGCTTGAGATAGGGGTAGGATATGGGGGTTCATTAAAGATGTGGAAAAATTATTTCTCTATAAATGGTGCTAATGTAAATATTTATGGTATTGATAAAAAAGAAAAATGCAAACGTTTTGAAGATGATAATATTAAAATATATATAGGCTCTCAAAATGACAGAGATTTTTTAAGAGAAGTAAAAAAAGAAATACCAAAATTGGACATACTTATTGATGATGGCAGTCATATAATGGAAGACCAGAGAATTACTTTTGAAGAGATGTATGGACATATTAAAGATGATGGTATTTATTTATGTGAAGATGTTTATACTTCTTATTGGACTAATTGTAATGGCGGATATAAAAATCCTAATTCATTTATAGAATATACAAAAAACTTGATAGATTATTTGAATGCATATTCTGCTATAGAAGGGGACAGTTTAGAGGCGAATGATTTTACTAATAGTGCTTATTCTATTTCTTATTATGAGAGTTTAATTGTTATTGAAAAACGTATAAGAGATAGCAGGTATAATAGTTATTGTCAGCAGGGTTCTATAGGAAAGATGATATAATTATTTTGGAGTTGTAATGATATGGTAAAAAGAATAGAGATAGAAGAGTTTTTAAGGTTAGAGAGAGAAGAGAACTTGCCTGTTATAGATGTACGTTCTCCTTTAGAGTTTAATCATGGGCATATACCTAATGCTAAAAATGTTTATTTATTTGATGATGAAGAGAGAAAAGTAGTTGGAACTATATATAAAGAAGAGGGCAGGGAGGCTGCTATATTAAAGGGGCTTGAATATGTTGGAAGCAGAATGGTTACAATATTAAAAGAGGTTGATAAAATATCTAAAAATAATGTTATATTAATGCATTGTTTTAGGGGAGGAATGAGAAGTGAGTCTGTTGCTTGGTTATGCTCTAATTATAAATATGATGTTTATGTGCTTGAGGGCGGATATAAAAGTTATAGACGTTATGTTTTAGAATCTTTTAATAATAAGAAGTATAAAATTAATTTAGTTACAGGAAGAACAGGAAGCAAAAAAACTTTGATATTAAACAGATTAAAAGAGTTAGACTATAATGTTGTAGATTTAGAGGGTATTGCTAAACATAAGGGTTCTGCTTTTGGGTGGATTAATGAAGGAGAGCAGCCTAGTCAGGAACAATTTGAGAATAATTTATGCTTAGAACTATCTAAATATGATAATGGTTCTTCTTTATGGGTGGAAGATGAAAGTTTGTTAATTGGAAAAAGAGCTATACCAAGGGGGCTTTTTGATAATATGAAAAGTCCTGAGAATATTATATATTTAAATGTTTCTATAGAAGATAGGGCTAAATATATAACGGATACTTATGGGAAATATAGCATTGATGATTTAAGAGAATCTATAATAAAAATAAAAAAACGTCTTGGTGATGAGAGAATGAGAGAGGCTTTATCTTTACTAGATGAAGGTAAAATATATGAATGTGTTTTGGTTTTATTATACTATTATGATAAGGCTTATAGATTAAGTATTCAAGAAGAAAATAAAATAATTAATATAGAATGTAATAATTTAACTATAGATGATATAGTATCTGCAATTTCAAAACTTAAATCTTAATTTTACTATTTTTTATACATAAAAAAAGGATTAACCATTTCTGGCTAATCCTTTTATTTTTTATTCTATTTTTTATTAGAATGATTCAAACTCATCATCATCATTTGCAGGAGCATTAAACGTAGAACCAAACTCTTTATCAGAAGCAACACTTGCAGGTTTAGTTTCCTCATAAGGTTTTTTAGTATGTTCTGATGATTTTAATGGGCTTTTTAATTCTGGTTTTTTATATATAGTATGCTCTTTTTTAGGCTCTTCTTTTTTTGCTGCAGTATTAGTTTTTGTATCTTCTTTCTTTTCTTGATTGTTTGGTTTTACTGGTATTTTACAATCTGCATTTCTCAACTTAAAGAATGCCATAGCAGTTAATAACTCTTTAGATTGAGAGAATAAAGTTTCAGAAGAAGCACTAACTTGTTCTACTAAAGCAGCATTTTGCTGAGTAGCCGTATCCATTTGAGCTATAGCTATATTAACCTGATCAACTCCAGCCTGCTGTTCCATAGCAGTAGAGCTTAAATCCTGCATAATCTTAGCAGTCTCTTCAATTTGTTCTTTTAAGTTTTTGAATATCTCTGTTGATTCTCTAGCTGTTTCTGTAGCAGTAGCAATTTTCTCTTCAGAGTCAGAAACTAAAGTAGTAATATCTTTAACAGAAGCCTGAGTAGTTTGAGCTAAGTTTCTAACCTCAGAAGCAACAACTGCAAATCCTCTTCCCTGTTCACCCGCACGAGCAGCCTCAACAGCAGCATTCAAAGCAAGTATGTTTGTTTGGAATGCAATAGATTCAATTATTTTTGTAATAGCACTGATTTTTGAGCTTGATTCATAAACAGCTTCAATGTTTTTAGTAGTCTCTTCAATAATTCTTCCAGCCTCATCTATAGCATTACGGGAATTAATCATCATGTTGTTTCCTTCAACAGTATGTTCTGCGGAAGTTTTTATTGTAGAAGCAATCTCTTCCATAGAAGAAGCAGTTTCCTCAAGACCAGAAGCCTGATTTTCTGTTCTATTTGATAATTCTATGTTTTGCTGAGCTACTTCCTGAGCAGAAGCTTTTACTATGTCAGCACTGCAATATACAGTTTTTACTTTTTCATTAAGAGTATTTAATGTACTTGCTATAGAACCTGCTACTATAGCAAATTCATCTTTTCTATTAAGCACAGGTTCTGGTACATACCAGTCTAAATCACCCTCAGATAATCTTGTCAAATCTTTAGCTAATAATTTTAATGTAGTTGTAATGCCTCTTATATACATAAATATTATGAAACATGTAATTATTAATATAACTACAGTACCAATTCTTGAATAAAGCCTCATAGAATAAGTATGGGCAAATAATTCTTTTGATGCTATACTCATTACTATAGACCAACCAGAAATAGGCTCTCTATAGAACGCTGAGAAAGAATCTTCACCATTAAATGGAGATTTGAACTCATAAATACCAGATTCATTTTCAGAAGCATAAACAATATAATCAGCATTTTTAAGAGTTTCATTTCTAACATGTTCAGGAATAGGGTCTGCTATAACATTTCTATCTGTATCTATAACAAAAGGGTGTCCAGTATTTCCAAACTTAACTAACTCTAATTCATCATCTATAAAACCAAGCCAATCTACTAATATAGCAACACTTCCTATTATATTTCCTAATGAGTTTTTTATAGGACTGAATACTACTACTAAATATAGCCCGTCAGTAATAGAAGAAGGTATTACTGTTTTATACATAGCAGTTTGTCCAGCTCTTACTTTCCCCCATGCATCTGTAGTATTTAATTTTACCATAGTAGGGGAATTTACGATTTTTCCATCAGCACTGTCTAATACTATGTTACCGTTAACATCATATAAAGCTAATCCATTTAATTGGTCATTATTGTTAGCGAGTTTTTTTAATACATCTTGAGCCGCAATAGCAGTTTCAGGAGTGTTTAAAGCTAAATATTCAGTTAATTCTATATGACTTTTAGATATTGAATCAGCTAAAACCATAGCCTGTTTTAACCACACATTAACCATTCTTGAATATATCTTAGTAGATGATTCTAAACCAAATATAGCCCCTTGCCTTATACCTTGAGCACCTATATTTAATATTATAGCAACCAGTATAGTTGTCATTACTGTTATAATTGCGGTAACAAATAAAGGTACTTTTACCGACAAAGATTGCAACTTTTTCACTTTTAAACTCCATTTTCTATTTATTAACTGCATAATAATAACTACTATTTTTAATCAAGTCAAGTATAATCAACTTGTTTTTTTATACTTTTTTATGCTATTTAATATTATCGTAATGGTATTGTTTAATTTTTAATATTGAGTTTATTTTCTGCTTCACTTTTTCTTATATATAGAGGATTTAGCGAAAATATGTTATCGAATTGTCTTTTATTGTAGCGTTCTTCTGATATTAATATAGAATTTGATGCTTTTATAATATTGTAGGAATTGTCTAATTTGTTTAATTTGTATTCTTGTAATTTCTCTAGAAAATAATCTTCATTTTTTGAAAAACCGTCTCCGCATAATGTGATAGTATCATCTTTTGTTGATATATCTTTTATTAAATTTACTGCTTCTTCATAAGTTAAATCTAGATTCTCTTTTATTTTGTTATTGTCTTTATATATATTAGCGTAAATACTTCCCTTTCTAGCATCTATCATGGAGAGTTTTATGCCATTATATGATACTATATTTTGATACAATGTTTCTAAACTTGATGCACCTATAATTGGTATATTTTTTGCATAACATATTGTCTTTATTGTAGAAAATGCTATTCTAATTGCTGTAAACGAACCTGGTCCTATACCCATTACTATACAATTAATTTCATTTAGAGATATTTTATTCTCTTCTAAAAAACTATTTAGTATAGGAAGTAATTCTTCATTGTGGTTTTTTATATTTTCTTTATTTACTTCAATTATATTATTGTCTTTTTTTAATGCTATAGAAAAGCTTGATGATACTGTATCGAATGCTAATATATTACTCATGACATTAAATTTATTACTAAGCCTTTAAGTCTCATCATTTTGTTTGCTATTGCTATATGATTTTTTTGCTCTTTCATAATTTCTCTATATAGAGCATCTAATTCTTCATTTATTTTTGATATTACTTGGAATTTTTTAAGGTTTGAGAATACAGTTCTTACTTTGTATGCATCTTTTATTACTTTTTCTGTTAGCGATGTTATTAAATCTCTAAATTTCTGAAAATCCTTAATATTTGCACTTTTTTCTAACACATTTCCAGCATCATAAATTTGTCTTTTTAACTCATCTAATTCTAATGAGTATTTTCTAATTTCTCTTTCTTCTTCGAGCATTGCCGCAAAAGATGAAGAAGATGTTGCAACTTTCATAGATGTGGTTTCAGGATGCATTAATATATTATTTAAGTTTATATCGGTATTTCTTCTCTCTTGTACTCTCATGGCGAATCCTTTGAATTATGTTAACTAGCATAATATTATGTTAACCTAACATATATCGCAAAAAATAGCAACATAATAAATGTCGTATTTTTAAAAAAATGCTTTATTTATTTTTAATTTTATTCAAAAAGGTTTAATTACTACTTGAAGTAATTTTATAATATTGTATAATAATAATAATCAGTATTTTTATAAAGGAGTTTTTAATGGATACCAAAAGGGAGAGATTGTCAAGTAGATTAGGTTTTTTGCTTGTATCAGCTGGATGTGCTATAGGGCTTGGCAATATATGGCGATTTCCCTACATTACTGGAAAATACGGCGGAGCTGCTTTTGTTATAATATATATAATATCATTATTAGTAGTGGGTATACCAATACTTATAATGGAGTTTAGCATAGGACGTGCTGGGCAGAGAGATATTGCTGGTTCTTATAAAGTATTAGAAAAGAAGGGGCATAAATGGCATATAATTGGTTATGTGCAAATAATAGGCTGTTTAATACTCATGATGTTTTATACTACAGTTGCTGGCTGGAGCATAATATATTCTTTTTATATGTTAATTGGAAAGATAGATAATCTGAGTGCTGAAGGGGTAGGTGAGCTTTTTGGGGCTACTATTGCTAATCCTTATATTAGTGTTGCTGGTTTATTTGTTACAGTTTTACTAGCTACTATAATATGTTTTATTGGACTTCAGAAGGGTGTTGAGAAATACTCTAAGTTTATGATGTCTTCTTTGTTTGTAATAGTAGTTATACTTATAATAAGGTCTATTACTTTGCCTAATGCTATTGAAGGAGTAAAATTCTACCTTCTTCCAGATTTGGGTAAAATGTTTAACGGAGGAATAGAAAACTTTTTTGAAGTGGTTTATGCGGCTGTTGGTCAGGCATTTTTTACTCTTGGCATTGGTATAGGAAGCATGACAATTTTTGGAAGCTATATAGGAAAAGAGAGAACTATAACAAATGAAACTCTTATAATAGTTGTGTTGGATACTTTAATTGCTTTCTTATCTGGGCTTGTTATATTTCCTGCAAGTTTTGCTTTTGGGGTTAATCCTGGAGAAGGACCAGGCTTAGCTTTTGTTACTCTTCCTAACATATTTAATTCAATGCCTTTATCTAGAGTTTGGGGCTTGCTATTTTTTGTATTTTTATCTATGGCAGCACTTACTACTGTTATAACTGTATTTGAAAACTTGATTGCTTTTACTATGTCTGAGTTTAATTTAAAAAGAAATATATCTTCAGTAATAGTTGGTATTGTAGTTTTTGTTTTAGGTTCTACTACAGCATTAGGTTTTAATGTATTATCATTTATAGAGCCTATGGGAAATGGTACTAGCTTTTTGGATTTATATGACTTTATTGTTACATACAATTTAGTTGAGCTTGGAGGAGTGTATATAATAATATTTTGTGTTTCTAAATATGGTTGGGGTTGGAATAATTTTATAAAAGAGGCTGATATGGGAATGGGAATTAAATTTCCTCAATTTACAAGGGTGTATATAACATATATTCTTCCTGTAATTATATTTATAATATTTATAATTAACTATATTGTTAAGTTTTCTTAAATAAATTAGTTTATAAATATTAAAAAGCTGATATACAAAAACAACTTTATATTAAAAAAACAATTTACGGGACAATTTTTTGGAGAGTATTTATACTCTCCTTTTTTTATATTTAGGTGTTGACATTATTTTTATATAAGTATATCATTATATTATAATATAGTTATATATAAACAGGTGTTTTATGAAAAAAAATCAAAAAAAAGAAAAAAACATAATAGAAGACTATGAGGATAATTGTGAGGTAAATAATATATCTTCATTTATACCAAAACTTCCAAATGATGATGAGTTTTCGGTTTTAGCTGATTTCTTTTCTGTATTTTCTGACCCTACCAGATTAAAAATAATATCTGTTTTAAGCGAGAGGGAATTATGCGTTCATGAATTGGTATCTTTGCTTGATATGAAGCAGCCTTCTGTATCTCAGCATTTAAAGATGTTATGGCAGGCTAGGGTAGTAAAAAAAAGAAAAGTTGGGCTTCATGTGTTTTATAGGCTTGATGATGAACATATAGAAAAAATTTATGCTTGGGGGTATGAGCATGTTAAAGAATAAAGAAAAAATTCTATTTATTAGTGAAATTACTATTTCATTAGTTGTTTTAATTTTACTTAATGCTTTGCATAATAAAATTCATGGTGTGATAGAATATATAATATTTTTTATACCTTATTTTATTTTAGGCAGAGAAGTTTTTAAGAATGCTGTATTAGATTTTGTGAAGGGCAAGTTTATGAGAGAGAGTTTTCTTATGAGCATTGCTACGGTTGGTGCTATAATACTTCATCAATTACCTGAGGCATTGGCAGTACTTCTTTTCTACAGAATAGGCGAATATTTTGAAGATATGGCAGTTGATAAATCTAAAAGAACAATAGCGGCACTCATGTCTATAAGGGCAGATTTTGCTAATATTATAAAAGAAGACGGAACTATAGAAAAAGTTGATATTTCTAAAGTTAATATAAATGACAATATATTAATTAACCCATTTGAAAAAGTGCCTCTAGATTCTATTATCTATGAAGGGGAGAGCTGGCTTGATACTAAGGCTTTAACCGGAGAGAGTATGCCAAAAGATGTAAAGGTTAATGATGAAATTTTAGCTGGCACTATAAACGGAGAAAGCAGCATAAAGGCTAGAGTTATTAGAGTATATGCAGAATCTTCAATAGCAAAAATATTAAAATTAGTTCAGGAATCTCAAAACAGAAAAGCTAACATAGAACAATTCATTACAAAGTTTGCTGGAATATATACTCCAATAGTTGTATTTGGAGCTATTTTACTTACTATAATACCAACTATAATATATGGTAAAGAGTTTTTTAATGATTGGTTTGCCCGTTCGCTTACATTGCTTGTAGTTTCTTGTCCTTGTGCTTTTATGGTTGGTATTCCATTAACATATTTTGCTTCTATAGGAAGAGCTTCAAAGTTTGGTATAATGGTTAAAGGCGGAGTATTTTTAGATTTGCTTGCTCAAACTAAAAAGGTAATATTTGATAAAACAGGAACTCTCACCAAAGGTAAGTTTTACATAAGAGAGATAGAAAATGTTGGTATATATGATGATGACACATTAATTAAATATGCTTCTTTGGCAGAAATAGGCTCTTCTCACCCTATAGCTATATCAATAGTAGAGCATTACAAAAAAAATCATGAAATAAATGAAAGCTTAATAACATCACATAAAGATATTAGAGGTAAGGGTTCAGAATCAATTATTGAGGGCAAAAGTATTTTAATAGGAAAGCTTGATTTATTAAAACAAAATAATATAAATCTTCCAGATAATATTAATAATAAATTTAATGTTTATATTTCAATAGACGGTGAATATGCGGGTGCTTTTTATATTGATGATATTATAAAAGATGATACTAAAGAGGCTATTGATTTATTAAACTCTATGAATATAGAAACTGCTTTAATTAGCGGCGATAATATAGAACGTGTTACTTCATTTGCAAAAGAGAATAATATACAATCATTTAGCGGAGGCTGTTTGCCAGAAGAGAAAGTAAATGTATTAGAAGGTATGATGAAAGATAGTAAAGTTTCAATATTTGTAGGTGATGGAATAAATGATGCACCTTCTTTGGCTCGTGCTGATATTGGTATTGCTATGGGAGGGCTTGGTTCTGATGCTGCTATAGAAAATGCTGATGTTATTATAATGGACGATAAGCCTTCAAAAGTGGCTGCTATTATTAAGCTTGCTAAAAAGAATCATATTGTTGTTTTAGAAAATATATTGCTTGCTTTAGTTATTAAATTTGGAGCTATAATACTTGGAGCTTTGGGGCTTGCTTCTATAGCACTTGCCATATTTGCTGATACTGGTGTTACTGTTATAGTTGTACTTAATGCTTTAAGACTTCTTTATCCTATAGGAGAGAAATCAAATATTGAAAATGTAAGTCCAAAAGATATAGATATAAAAGTAACAAGCTGTAATTGCGGGCATCATCATTAATTATATTTTGTTTATGAGTGATAAATATTGTATACTTTTTAGTTTAAAAAAAATAGGTATTCCTTATAATCTAAATTAGACAAAAAGGAATACCTATAAAATTATTATACGTTAATAAACTAAGGAATACTTAACGCAATATGTAAGGCTCCAATGCAATATTTTTTATATTTTTATATTTAAATATTTGAAAAAATATATATAATGTAATAAAAATGAATTACTTTGGAGTTTTAATGGAATACCTAAAAGAGACCGTTTTTTATGGAAATAGTTTATTTAAATATTTAATTGCTTTAGTATTATTTATTGCAAGTTTTGCTATTATGAGAATTGGGCTTCTTATTTTAGTTAGACTATTAATGACGGTTAATGTTAAGTTTCAGAATTCATTTTTTGCTGCTTTAGCTAAGAGTGTAAAAAGAAGAAGTTTGCCTGTTATATTTGTAGCTTCTTTAGCAATAGGTAAATCCACACTAGTATTGCCTAAGGTATTAGGAGGATATTGGGGTAAGATATTAGCTGTATGTATAATTGTTTTCTCTGTATTATTTATATGTGATATTATAACTAATTTTACAGAGAATTATTTATCTCAGAAAAAAAATGTTATTATATCTGACGGAATAGTTACTTTAATAAAAGTATTAGTATGGATAATTGGTATTTTAACTATACTTTCAAATGTTGGTGTTAATGTTACTACATTTATTACAGGACTTGGTATTGGCGGTGTTGCTGTGGCTTTTGCAGCTCAAAGTATAATAGCAGATTTATTTAATTATTTTGTTATTGTTTTTGATAAGCCTTTTTTGAAAGGAGACTTTATTCAGATTGACCAAGATTTGGGTACTGTTGAATATATAGGCATAAAATCTACTCGTATAAGAAGAAACAGCGGCGAACAGCTTTTAATATCTAATACTAATTTGCTTGCTTCAAGAATACAAAACTATAGAGTGTTAGAAAAAAGAAGAAAATATATGCTATTAGGTGTTGAGTATTCAACTCCATTAGAAACACTTAAAAAAATACCTGATTTGGTTAAAAGTATTATAGAAAGTGAAAGTTCTACTACATTTTATAGTGCAAGATTTGTAGAGTTTGCTGATTCTTCATTAAACTTTGAAGTAATATATTATGTTAATATTCCAGATTATGCTGAGTTTGTAAAGGTTGTAGAAAGCATTAACTATAAGCTCGTAGAAGAGTTTGCAAAAATTAATGCTAATTTTGCATTCCCTTCAAGAACTATTTATATAAGCAAAGATTAAGCTTTTAATTTAAAATACTCTAACTTATGATGTACATTCAAAGTATCATCTGCTACTTCTTTACCTAAGATAGAGCTTTGATAAACAAGCTGTGAGTTTTCTTGTGTTATAGTATTTAATTCATTCATAGCTAAATTAATTTCTTTTACACTGTTTTCTTCTGTAGATACAGAATTATATACTTCCAAAAGAAGATTTGATACTTCATTAGCTGAGTTTTCTATCTTTGAGAGTATATCTAAAGAGTGTGTAACAGATTCATATCCTACTTCTATTTTTGATAAAGTTTTTTCTATAATACTGGTTATATTTCCTGCCGCATCATTAACATTATTAGCTAAGTTTCTAATTTCCAAAGCAACTACAGCAAATCCTTTACCTTGTTCACCGGCACGTGCTGCTTCTACTGCGGCATTTAATGCTAAAATATTTGTTTGTAATGCTATATCTTGTATAAGTTTTGTAATATTTGAAATCTCTTTACTTGAAGATGATATATCATACATGTTATTAGATATTTTATTAACTGCATCAACTCCGCTTTTTGAATAATCTGCTACTTTTATGCCCATATCTTTTGCTAAATTACTATGCTTAGATGTTTCAGATATTGAGGTAAAAAGACTTTCAATAGAGCTTGTTATTTCTTCTATTGCAGCAGCTTGAGATGAAGTTCTATCAGATAAATTATAAATACCATTTGATATTTGTGCTGTAGAGTTTTTAATGCCGTCTATATGGGACTTAATGCCATAAACTATTTGAGATATTTTCTCTTGCATCTCATTTAAAGAGTTAGTTAAATGTCCTGATTCATCTTTTAATGATAAATCTTTTTTATTAAAATTACTATTAAAATTGCCTTCTTTCATAAAGTCTATTATCTCTATAGAATGATTTAAAGGCTTAATAACTTTTGATACTAATAATATTTCGATAACAATTAAAGCTATCATAATTAATAGTATAATAAGCATTATTATATAAAATTGAATATTAATACTTCTAGCATCTCCTTTAAAAACAATTATCCAAGGAGCATTAGATAAAGTTTGTATGCTATACCATTGATTTTTATATATTTTGGTTTCGTTTAGATGAGAAGAAAAATTATCTTTAAAATTTTCAAATAAAGGGTCTGTAAATAAATTATTGTCTTTATTTAGCAGATATTTCTTATCATCATGAGTTATATAAATACCATCTTGAGATACAATATAACATTCACCTGCAAAGCTTTTTTTTACATTTTCAATTATTCCATTAATATCTGTAAAATCTATAGAAAATACTCCAAGTAATGAATTATTAGTATATGCCGCCTTACTAAATGTAACAGTAAGTTCATTTACTATAAAATCTATATAAGGTTCACTGATATAAACATCATTTGTCAAAACAGCATTTTTATACCAATCTCTTGAAGTTTGGTCATAAGAGCGGTCATATTCTGCCAATGTATTAATAAAAATACCACCTTGAGAATAAGGCACAGTTTCACCATAATATACATTTAAATAACCTGTTTGTGATTTAGCAATATTTGTAAAAAAGTTTCCTATAGTTTCTACACTAGGATTTGCTTCAAGATTATTTACTACGGTGTTTACTGTATTTTTTATTTCATTAATTTGTCCCTCTGTTATATTTTTTAAGTTTAGAGTTTGAAAATGTTTTTCTTTTAAAAATTTTCCTATATGTATAGGTTTATAAATAAAGTATGTTAATATAAATGCTGCAAATAAAAATATAGAAAAAGTTAAAATAAACTTAAACATTAAACCTTTTTTCATTCATTAGTCCTAAAAATTAAAATGACTATGAAATTATAATATAAATATGAAAAAATGCAAATTTATTGAATTTCTGGTTTTGAAGTAATATATATTTTGGATATTTGCCAATTATTTGAACGTTTTAATTTGAGAGAGGATTTTAATTTTGTTACCATCTCAGCAAGTCTAGTTTTATTTCCAGATTTAAATCCTTCTCCGCTAAAATACTGCTCTTCTAACCATACGGCTTCTTTTTTCATGAATATAGCATAAAAACTATCTAAGCCAAAAGGAGCAGAAACAACTATTTTAAAAATAGAGTTTTCTGGAGGAATTGTATATTCTGTATTAGAATCTATATTGTTTTTTTGAATATTATTGTTTTCCATATAATTATTAAAATCATTAGGATGCATTAAAATAATATTGCCGTCATTTTGCAAAGCTATTATATATAAATAACCATCTTCTGTTGAATTAAACTTTATTTTGAATGTTTCATTTTCTATTATTTCGCCGCTATTTTTTATAATGATGTTTTCATTGCTTGATGTAATTCTCTCTATTTCAAAGTTTAAGTTAATATTACTATTTTCATTGGTAAAAGAATCTAATAAACTTTTTGCAAAATAATATTCTAAATAAGTTCCTATTTCACTGATTTGAGAATTAGCCTGATTTGAAGCTATAGATTTATATTCTTTAAGAGTTTCATTTTTTGTTATATCTATTACTGTGAAATTATAAAAAAGTTCATATTCATTTGTTTCTGATGAATTATTAGTGTTTGAAGGATTTCCAAGTTTTTCTTCTATTATATCATTTAATTCTTTTTTTTCTTGAGTATAGTTATTTAATTTATCTAATGTATTTACTATATCATTAGAGTAGGATTGAAGATATTCATTTGTGAGTAAAATATTTGTTATATTGTTTGTCTGTAAGTTATTGGTTGATATATTATTAGTGTTTTTTAGTTTTAGTTCACTATCCATTATAATTGCAACATTAACTTTTAAATTTGATGCTACTGTTAGTCCCTGTTCAAATGTTAACTCATCTGTTTTGAATAATCGTTTTTTCATTCTATCTACTGTGATAGTGTAGGGGTGTTTTAGATATGCAAAACGATTTATAGTTCTTACAATATCTTTTCTTAAAGGAGAGTTGTTTTTTAATTCATAGTTCAAATCTACTATAGATATTTTTAATTGTTCTCTTGAATATAAACAAAATATATTTAATAGCAATATGATTAGAACTTTTAATTTCAAGAAAATATCTCCTAATATTCTATTGTATGCTTAATAGAGTTGGTGTTAATATTATGAATATTATCGAGTATATCCATTATTCTAGATAAATCATCAGCACTATAATATTCTATTATAATTTTGCCTTCTTTACCTTCTTTATCTATTACATTAACTTTTGTAGAAAATATTTTCTCCAAATCATTTTCCAATTTTTTTATATTTGGGTCTTTCTTATTTTCTTTTTTTATATTTTGATTTTGTGTATCATTATTGTCTTTTACTATTTCTTTTTTTTCTTTTACTATTTTTTCGCATTCTCTTACAGAATAACCTTTTTCTATTATTTCCTTAGCAAATAAATCTCTCTCTTCATCATTGTCGCTAAAAGAAAGTATTGTTCTAGCATGTCCTTCTGTAAGTTTATTTTCTAATATTAGGTTTTGTATATTTTCATTTAACTCTAATATTCTCATAGAGTTTGAAATAGTGCTTCTGCTTTTGCCGACTCTATTAGCCAATTCTTCTTGTTTAATATTTAAATCATATATTAATTTTTTGTAGCTTCTTGCTATTTCTATTGCGTTTAAATCTGCTCTTTGAATATTTTCTACAAGTGTAAGTTCGAGCATTTTAGAGTCTGGTATGTTCTTTAATACTAATGCTGGTACTTTGTCTTTGTTTAAATATTTAAATGCTCTAAATCTTCTCTCTCCAGATATTATTTGATATTTGTCGTCTTTTTCTCTTAATGTAACAGGGTTTATAAGTCCGTTTTCTTTTATAGATTCAGCAAGCCCTTTAATTTCTTCTTCGTTAAAAACTTTTCTAGGCTGATCTGGATTAACATCTATAAGTGAAATATCTATTTCTAATATTCCATTTTTTTCAGCTTCTTCAACAGCTCTTTTTATTTCTTTATCTGTAGATTTTATTAAGGCATTCATACCCTGACCGCCAAGTCCGCCTTTTCTAGTCATATATTATTACTCCAAAAAATTATTTAGACCTTTCTATAAACTCTTTTGCAAACTCTTTATAACTTCTAGCACCAATACATTCTTTATCATAATCTGTAATAGCTTTTCCATAAGAAGGAGCTTCACTCAAACGTACATTTCTTGGTATCATAGTCTTATAAGTTTTATCTTTAAAATAATTAACAACCTCTCTAACGACATCATTACTAAGATTAGTTCTGCCGTCATACATTGTTAATAATACGCCTTCTATGTGCAAATTAGGATTTAAGTTCTCTTTTACTAAAGATATAGTATTATTAAGCTCTCCAACTCCGTCTAAAGCATAAAACTCGCATTGTATCGGTATGAGCACAGAATCGCAAGCAGTGAGAGCATTTAAAGTGAGAATACCTAAAGTAGGAGGGCAATCAATAAATATATAATCATAATTATTTCTTATTTTTTCTAAAGCTTTTTTTAGTTTGTATTCTCTTCCTATTTCGCTTACTAATTCTATTTGAGCACCTACCAAATCAGAATCTGAAGGTATAAGGTAAAGATTTTCTTGATATGTATTTATTATTACTTGTTCTATATCAGCTTCGCCAATTAAAATATCGTATATACCATATTCCATTTTATCTCTTGTAACACCTATACCCAAACAGGCATTAGCTTGCGGGTCTATATCGATTAATAAAGTTTTATATCCCATAGATGCTACTATAGAACTTAAATTAACAGCTGTTGTTGTTTTGCCAACACCGCCTTTTTGATTTACTATTGATATAATTTTAGACATATAAAATAACCCTTAAAATTATTATATTATAACAAAAGTATATATTTTATCAAGGTTTTAATAAATTATAATAGATTAGATATTATAATTTTTAAAATATGTATTTATAGAATATGTTTAAATATGTTAACTTTTTTTCTAAATATATTGAGATTTTTTTATTTAAATATAAAATAATATGATAACAAAACAATAGGAGTGTATATGAGTATAGGTTCTGGAAAAATAGAATTAGAAGAGGGTATAAAACTATTTAGAAACGAGAACTATAAAGAGGCAATAGAGTCTTTAGAAAAGATATTCGCTCAAAATAATGATGTAGAGTCTGGATACCACCTTGCTTTATCCTATGCCCAGATGCAAGATTATGATAATACACTTGAAGTTTTTGACAAGATTTTAAGAAGGCTTGATAATCCGCTTAGAATGATGCAGGCACATGTTATTGTTGGATATATATATGCTATTAGAGAGATGTATGATTTGGCTGAGTTTGAGCTTCTTGATGCTTTATCTTATGATATAGAAAATACTCAAATTTATTCTGTGCTTGGATATGTTTATTATAAGAAAAAAAATTCTAGAAAGGCTATAGAATATTTAAGAAAGGCAGTGGCTTTAGATTCAGAAAGTCCGAATGCCAGAAACTCATTAGGCTTTATACTAGTTGATAGTGATATTAATATAGATGAAGGAATAGAAGAGATAAAAAAAGCTTTACATAAAGACCCTTCTAATCCTGCATATTTAGATTCTTTGGGTTGGGCTTATTTCAAAAAGAAAGATATTGCCAATGCTAAAAATTATCTTACTAAAGCATTTGAAATAGCTCCTTCTAATAAAGATATAAAAGAACATCTTTTGAAGCTTGATAATTATAAAATATAATATTTTTTGGAGGTTTATTGTTTATGAAAAATTTTGTAATAGTTTTTGTTTTTTTATTATCTTTATCGCTTTATTCTCAGTATGATTTAAAGTATTCTGGAAAGATAGAAGTTTTAAGAGACGGCAAGTCTTCTAGTTTTAGTAATAAAGTTTATGATGGCGACACTATTAAAACTTCAAAAAATGCTTTTGCTGAGATAAAAATAAAAAATAAATATTATTATCTATCAGAAAATACATCTCTTTCTATAAAGAATGGAGAGATTAATTTAGTTAATGGAGTTTACTATACTAGAGCTAATCAATTTAACTCTATTAATGATTTTAAAAGCTATGATAAAGATTTAAAAGTTTATGTTGATCCTTATCCATTTTATGCTGGAAAAGTTTCCACTATTTATATAACTTCCAAAGATGACGTAAAAATAAAAAATGCAAAACTTATGGGAAGTGCAAGACCTATAGTGAAATTTTTTGAATTAAAAGATGCTAGTGATAAGATGAAAGTTTATAAAAGTGTGTTTGGAATATATGTAGGCTCTCAAGATAAAAAATATCAGTTTCAATCAAATGTTGAGCTTAAAGACAAAACTATAGCTACAGTAGCTTTAGATATTGATTTGGATTTTACACCGCCTCCTCCAAAACCTAAGCAAATACAAGGTGTTACAACAACTATGAAAAATATTATAAGTAACCCTCAGAAATCTAAAGAAGAAAGAGAGCTTCTTAACGGCAAAATTTATATAAGCTATACTCCAACAAATTATGCTGACAGCGTTTATATAATGCCTGCACAAGGAAGATACTCTTCTGGTTTTGGTGCTTTTAGGGGATATACAAAAGATTATGCTAGATACCATCAAGGTTTTGATATTGCAAACACTAACGGCACACCAATAATTGCTGCTAATAATGGAGTTGTGAGAGTTTCAAGAGAATTATTTGTAAGAGGTAATTGTGTTGTTATAGACCATGGTCAGGGTGTTTACAGCAGTTATTTTCATATGTCTAAACTTATAGCTAAAGAGGGGCAGTATGTAAAAAAAGGTGATATTATTGGGCTTATAGGTTCTACTGGCATGTCTACAGGACCTCATTGCCATTGGGAGATGAGAGCAGGTAATATGACTTTTGACCCTTTGAGTATACTAGATAAACCTACAAAATTTAATGTAAAAGTGCTTACGGAGTTAAAGTAATTTTTTATGAGTGATTTTAAAACTATAGACGTAAAAAATGTACATAATGCTGAGCCTTTTGTTATTAGATATTTAACTTTAATAAGTGCTTTTATTTTAGTTTTATTATTTATATTTATATTTGGCACTAATAGGCTTAATGAAGAATATAATATAATTAATATATGGAATAAAGAAATATCTTCTACATTAGATCCTGTTAATGATAATAACTATAGTATAGATGGTACTTTTAAGCATAATTTCTTTTCAAAGCCTGCAGGAATAATTCATTATTTCGATTCAAAAGGAAAGACATTATATTTTACAAATTTATCTGCTGGTGAATTAGCTTCATTGAATAATGGATATTTTATTAAGTATAAAAGATACGGCAATGTTATAGAATGCTACAACAGCAGAGGAGAGATTTTATGGCGTACCAATACTTCTGTATATCCAGAGATTTCACCTTATGCCAATAGGAGTATTTATCATTCTAGCGACAACTCTAAAGTGCAGATGTTTGATTATGATAATAACCCTTTAAGCGAACATATACAATATGGAGAAATTATTACAGACGGTGCTTTTGCTTCATATACAGGTGATTATATATCAGGTTTTTCTAGTGGGGATATAGCTTATATAAACAGAAATGGTAAAATGGATTATAGCATATCTACAATACTTAGCGAAATAAATATAGTAAAATCTGTTGCTTTAAGCGAATATGGAAGTTTTGCTTTATCTATTAGCGGAATTAGACCAGAGTATATAACTTTGTATGATTCTAAGGGTAAATCATTATGGTATTTGGATACTACTCTAAACAGAAGAAAACATGTATCTTCTTATGTTAGTGAGAAATCTATGCGTGCTTTTATGCTTGCAGACAGAGATATTATAATATATTCTCTAAATAATGGAAAAGAGATTAACAGAATAAACATAGAAAAATATAATATGCTAAATCCTGTTAATATGAAGCTTAATGCTGAAACTAATTCCACTATAATGAGTGTTTCTAAGGCTGGAAATAGTGAAGTACTTATATATGACAATAAACTTGAAGAGGTGATATTTGAGAAAAGTATAGATGATTGGGTTTATTATGTTGATATATCTACAGAGTATAATGAATATATGATAGTCAGCGATAAAATGATATATGCTTATAAGAGAGTAAAACTATGATAAAAAAAAGTTTATTATTTATTTTATTTATTCAGTCAATAATTTTTGCTAGGATTCCAATTGATGAAAATAAGATTAGAATAACAAGTACATTCGGAGAGTTTAGAACAGACCACTTTCATAATGGGGTAGATTTTGGCGGAAATAGAATGCCTATATATCCTATAGCTGATGGTGAGATAGTGCATTATTCTGATTTTGATGAAGACCCTACAAGACCAGTATATGGAGTAGGCAATACTCTTATAGTAGAGCATTCTGAAGGTATTAGAAGTTATTATTATCATATAGATGATGGAAGCATAGAAAAAAATTATGCTAAGGTAACAGAAAATGATATTCTTGCTTTAACAGGAAACACTGGTCGTTCTGGAGGTGCTCATTTGCATCTTACAATAGAAGATATGAAAAAGGGGCTTGTTATAGACCCTCTTGCTTATCTTGATATGAATAAAGGCTCTGAACAATCTCCGCTTATACATGGTATATATTTAAGAACAGAAAATAGATTAATACAGATAAAAGACAATATGTCTATAAGGTATAATGATGAGCTAAAATTATTTGTTAAGGCTTATGATTTGCTTGGAAGTATTCCTATGGGGCTTAAGAGAGTAAAAATATATATGAATGATGATTTGCTTAGAGATTATGATTTTACTTATTTTATTAAGCAGAACAATGTTTATTATATATCTCCAGATTATAGATTTGAAGATGTTTATGGGGTTGATTCTCATTATTATAGGGGAGGAAGTTTTATACCTAAACGCGGCAAATATATATTTAAAGCAGAGGTTACAGATTTTGATGATAAGAGTGTTGTGCTTACTAGAAGTGTGAACTTTCATTGAGGCTGATATGGATATTGTTATAATACATAAAGGTTTTAATAAATATGTTTTATATTGTTTAAAACAACTTAAAATTACAAATAAAAATTCTAATGTTTATTTATTATCAGATAAAGAATATAAAGAATATTCAAAGTATAGTATTTTTGTTGATATAAATAATATATTAAGTGATGACGCTAAATTGTTTGCTGATAAATATATACATTTAGGAAAAAGCAATCCTAGTTATGAAATGTTTTGTATGCAAAGATGGATTATATTAAGAGATTTTATGAAGCTATATAATATAAAAGAATGTTTTTATATGGATAGTGATGTTTTAATATTTTCTAATTTAGATGAAGCATTATTGCCTTTTAATGATTATAAAATATCTTTAATATCAAATTTAGCATTAAGTATGTATATTAAAGATGTTTCTATATTAGATGAGTTTAGCTTCTTTTTACTTAATAAATATACAAGTGAAATAGAAATAAATAAATTGAAAGAGATGTATTATAATACTGATAGAGTAAAGAATGGAGTTGCAGGCAGTATTACTGATATGGAATTATCTATAGAATTTTTTAGTAATAAAAACGTAGGAGATTTATCTGTTATCACTAATGATTCTCTTTTTGATATTGGTTTATATTATCATGAGGAATTTGAAAGGATTAAAAAAGGTAAATATAGTTTTAAAAAAATATATTTTGAAGGAAATATACCTTACTGTAATTATGTAAATAATAGTGAAAATAAAAAAATTAGATTTCATTCTTTACATTTTCTTACTTGGACAAAGATTTTTATTAAAGATATGTGCAAATATAAAGATTTAAATTATAATGAATATATAATTAATATTTATAGAGAATTTAAGGTGTTTCAGAATAAAATTAAAAAGATTTTGAAGTCTTGATATAATATTTATAATATGTTATAATTAATGAATTAAAAAATATAGAATGTGTAAAATATAGTAAATGATAGGGAGTTTAATCAATGGAAATTATCTTAAAGAAAGATTTTATATCACTTGGCTATGAAGGCGATATATGTAAAGTAAAAAATGGTTATGCAAGAAATTTCCTTATACCAAGAGGAATAGCTGTAGTAAAAAATGCTGCTAATTTAAAAACTTTAGCTCAAATGCAAAAAAGCTTAGAGAAAAAAAGAGCTAAAAGAAAAATGGAAGCAGAAATACTTAAAGGTAAAATTGTTGATATAAGTGTTATAATACCTGCTAAAGTTGCTGATAATGGTAAATTATATGGTTCTGTTAGCCAGCAGACTATAGTTGATGCTTTGAAAGAAAAAGAAATAGATATCAATAAACGCGATGTTCATATGGAAAAACATATTAAAGAACTTGGCGAATATGATGTTGAAATAAAATTATATCATAGCGTTAATGCTAATATCAAAATTAAAGTTGTTAATATTGATAGCGTTGATAATGCTACTAATGTTGAAGCTAATCCAGAAAATACTGAAGCTCTTAATACAACAGAAGAAAATAATTAATGAATAATACTCCATGCTCCATAGAGGCTGAAGAGTCTCTACTTGGAGCTATGCTTCAAAACTCTCAGGCCATATCTGCAGCAATTTCTAAAATAGTATCTAAAGATTTTTATAGCGAAAGAAATAGACTGCTTTATGAATGCATTCTTGAAATGCATAATAGAGGAATTGCTGTTAATGCTGAAACTACTTTAAGATATCTCAAAGAAAATGGTCTTTTCGACAAAATAATTCAAAATGATGAAGTATATTTAACAAAGATAATAGACGGAAGTCCTTTTCATCAAAATGCCAAATATTATGCAGAAATTATAGCAGAGAAATCTTTATTAAGAGATTTAATAACTGCCACTCAAGATATACAAAACTCAGCCTATGAAGCTAAAGACTCTGAAACTAAAGAAATAGCCGATTTTGCGGAAAAAAGAATATTTGAAGTTACTCAAAGAAGGCTTGATAATGATTTTATACATATAAGAGATTTACTTTATGAAGCATTAACCACTATAGAAAACAGAAAAAAACATAAAGGTACTGTTACAGGTGTGCCTTCTGGTTTTATTGGGCTTGATAAAGTTACTCATGGTTTTCAGCCTTCAGATTTAATCATACTTGCTGCTCGTCCTTCTGTTGGTAAAACTAGCTTTGCTTTAAATATAGTTGAACATGTTATTACTAATATTGAATCTATGAATTTTGGTATTGGTTTTTTCTCTTTGGAAATGAGCAGTATGCAGCTTGTGGAGAGACTTATTGCTAGTAAGGCTAGAATTAGTTTGTCTCGTGTAAGGTCTGGGGATTTGGAGAGACCAGAGTGGACTAAATTAGGTCAGACTTTTAATAGTTTATCTCAGGCTAATTTATTAATAGATGATTCAAGCCAATTAACTATTATGGAGATAAGAGGTAAAGCTAGGCAGATGAAATACAAGTTTGCCGAAATTGCCAAAACCACAGGAAAGCCAATAGATTTGAAACTAATAGTAGTTGATTATTTACAGCTTATTCATTCTAATGCCAATACCAGAAGAAACGGCACAAGAGAACAAGAGATTGCAGATATATCAAGAGGTCTTAAAGCATTGGCAAAAGAGTTAAATGTCCCTGTTATAGCATTAGCACAGTTATCAAGGGCAGTTGAGCAGAGACAGGATAAACCAAGGCTTTCTGATTTGCGTGAATCTGGTTCTATAGAGCAAGATGCTGATATTGTTATGTTTCTTCATAGACAAAAGTCGAACAAAGAAGACAAAGATGAAGAAGTAATAGATGAGAAGAATAATCAGGTTGAAGTAATACTTGCAAAACATAGAAATGGTGCTATACTTGAAGGGTTGCCTCTTAATTTTATTGCTGACCAGACAAGATTTGAAAATATTAATGTTAATAATAATTAAAATAAGGACTTTTGCCCATGGAATTATTTGATGTTAAGATAGAAGTTAGAAAGGGTATAAAAAATAAGATTATCATATTGCTTGATACATTAGGTGAGTTTGCTTCTTTACTTATACAGATATTTAAATACACTTTTAGACCTAGTTTTTCTTTTAAGCTTTTAACTGACCAAATAGTGAGAATGGGGGTAGAGTCTTTTATTGTTGCTGCGGTAACTGTACTTTGTACTGGTATGGTAATGTCGCTTCAGATAGCAGTTGTTTTGGACAGCGTATTAAAAGGTATATCACAGTTTGTTGGTTCTATGGTTGGTAAGGCTATGGTTAAGGAATTATCTCCTATGCTTCTTGCTTTAATATTTGCGGGTAGGGTGGGAAGTTCTGTTACTGCTGAGATTGGTACTATGCAGGTAAGTGAACAATTGGACGCTTTAAAGACATTATATACTAATCCAATAGAATATGTTGCTGTGCCTAGATTTTGGGCTGCTGTTATATCTCTTCCTATGCTTACTGTTTCTGCTGATATAATAGGGGTACTTGGCGGGGCAGTTGTTACTGTGTTTGTACTTAATAATGACCCTGCTATTTATTTTGATAGGGCTATTGCTGTTATTTCGCTTGGGGACTTTATTGGAAGTTTAATAAAATCTACTATTTTTGGTGCTGAAGTTATTTTGATTTCTTGTTTCTATGGATTTAGAACTAATGGAGGAGCTGAAGGTGTTGGTAAAGCTACTACTATTAGTGTGGTTTATAGCTTTATGTTAATACTTATAACAGACTATCTATTAGTTTCAATACTTGGTATGTTTGGCATGTAATAAAATATTATATATTATTTATTGCTTCTATTATCATATTAAAACGCATACCTAGTGAAGCTTTTATTAAAATTGCTGTCTCTTCATTAGAGTTTTTTATAATATCAATTATAGTGTTTATACTCTCTTCTACTTTTTTAAAATGCATTTTAGAGCATGTAACTTCATTATCTATTTTTTGAGAATTATCTCCGACTGTAATAACTTCATTTATGTTTTTTAATGAGTTTATAAATATTCCTATGTCTTTATGAAAAGAAGAGTTTTGAGTTTCTGTTTCAAGCATATCGCCTATAATAGCTATTTTTCTTTTTTCTTCTCTTTTAGATAAATATATAAGCATATTTTTTAATGCTGTAGGGTTTGAATTGTAGCAATCGTTTATAATAGAGCAGTTATTTATTTTTATTATCTGCATTCTATTTTTTTGATTTTGATAATTAGTTAAAGCTTTTGCACATTCTTCTAAATCTATGTTATAGAGTTCTGCTGCTTTTAGAGCCATTAATATATTTTGTAAATTAAAATCTCCAATTAAATTATGATTAAATGTTACATTCTTATAAACAAAACTGTTATCATTTATCTTTTTTATTTCTTTTATGTCTGCTTCTATAATGTTTTTTATTTTTTTGTTTTTTGCTTCACTTAATAATATATCTACTTTGTTTGTGTTTTTATTTATAATAGCATTTTCTTTTGCATTATTAAATAACTCACTTTTAGCAAGAGCTATATTTTCTAAAGAACCCAAAAAAGCAATATGCACAGGTTCAACATTATTAATAATAACAGTATCAGCTTCTATTGCTTCAGATATTCTTAAAAGTTCATTTTTATGATTCATTCCAGCTTCTATTACTGCCATCTCATAACTGTCATCTAAATTAAATATTGTTTTTGGCACTCCTATTTCATTATTAAAATTGCCTTCTGTTTTTAGTGTTTTATATTTTGTGCCTAAAAATAATGCTGTTAATTCTTTTGTAGTAGTTTTTCCGCAGCTTCCTGTAATTGATACTACTTTTATATTAAATCTTCTTCTATATTCTCTGGCCAACTTTATAAAAAATAATACACTGTCATTAGTATAAACCACATTAGCGTCTTTTGGCATATTGATATTTTCTGAAAGTATAAAAAATCTGCATCCTTTATTGTATGTATCTAAAGCAAAATCATTGCCGTTAAACTTATTGCCTTTTATGGCTAAGAATAATTTATTTTCATTAAAATCTTCTCTGCTGTCTGTGGATATTTGTAAATTTTTATTTTCATCAGTATAGTTGAAGATACATTTTGAATTAGTTTCATTTGCTATTTTTATTATATCTTTTAGAGAAGTTTGTCCCATGTTATTTAAGTCCTTGTCTATTATTTTTAGCTTGCCAATTTTTGTTTTTTATAAATATATTATGAACTTTTTTTCTTGTGTAAGGTTATACTTAGTCATCAAAAATGCAGTCCTTTTGCTTCTTTGGGTCACCAAAAGAAGTAGGGGTTTGGGGACTAGT
>ERZ1026866.285-NODE-285-length-33332-cov-124.902545_pt1 | contig 33332 bp, 28 predicted proteins | sample MGYA00380163_ERZ1026866 | MGnify/ENA primary metagenome ERZ1026866 (study PRJEB33269, sample SAMEA4719799) | human gut metagenome | biome: human-associated habitat; feature: organic feature; material: feces | place: Cameroon | collected 2013-10 ...
TCTTGATGACTAAGCCCTTACCTATCTTCGCACCAAAAGCACGAAGCAAGGCTATTTTAATTCCCATAAATGGATTCCACGATGCTCTTACAATAAGAGCATTCACTAAAAACCATAAAGTTGTTTTAAGAAATCCTGCCCCTTTTTTGAAATCTGAGCCATCAAAATCTTTTAATTTAACTTCCAAACTCATAATTCATTTATCCCAATATTTTTTTATAAGAATCGATTAATGAATTTTGAAAAGAATTTCTATATAATAAGAAATGATTTCTATTATCTTCTTTAATTTTGAGAAAGATTTTGCTCTTATTATTATAAAAATATCCTAATTTGTCTGCTAAATCCTTAGAGTCTTCAGACTTAAACATTGTTTCTGGCGAAACAAAAGGATTATTTCTAAACATCTCGATATCAGAAGTCAAAACAATGGTATTCAGTGAAACAATACTAGAAGGAATGCCACTATTGGTACCACGGATATACGGCATTACTACTAAATCGGATTTTTTTATAAGTTCTGAATAAGCATTGTCATTTAAAAAACCCTCATGCAAAACAACACCTTGGCATTCTTTTATTAAGTCTAAATCAGTTTTGTTTGGAAAATGACCAGCTAATAATAATCTAGTATTTCTCTTATTTGTATAAAATCTTTTCCAAGCATCAATTAAGACTTTTAGTCCTTTCTCTTCACGAAAATAACCTACCATAGAAACTATAAAGTATCCTTTTGAACATGCATTTTGCAAATCAATAGGCAAACTATTATTCTTTAAAAAAGTATTAATATCCATTATTGGAAATGGAGAAAACACAACCTTTTCACCACTAATCCCATAATAATCTTTTAATTCTTTTACTGAATTCTCATTGTGAACTAATAAGTAATCAGCCAACTCGAAAAATTTATTCTTTGTTTTAAATTTTTTTGTTTGCTGTATATTATTTTGAGAAACTCCAAAAGGCAAAACATCGTGGCAGGTAACAATTATTTTTACCGAGTCAAACTTTAAAACCTTTAAAAATAAATATTCAATAAACAGATCACTGTTTAAGCTATAATTTACAACTTTTACTTTATTTCTCTGAATATTAATTAAAGTTCTTGTTAGACCTATTATCAACTCGACAAGTCGAATTACCCTTCTTAATGTATTGAATTTCTTTAAAAATTTATATGGTGAACTTAAATCTGAAAATTTATAAAAATACTTTTTCCCATAATCATAAGGGTAATAGTAATTAACAAAAACTTCCTGTTTAAAATCATCATTTAAAGATTTATAAATCTCATCAATATAAGTACCAGCAGTGCCACTTGTTATTGGATATATATGGCAAATATCATATTTCATACAATTTTAGATTTTTATTGATTACTTCAATTTGATAATTTGGATTCCAACTATCATCAATTTCTTTAAAACAGTTTTTTCTAACTTGATCTCTGTCGCACTGATGAGAAATAAACCATTTAGATATAGTGTCACATAGTGACTTCTCATCTTCATATTTAAAGAAATTACCTGTTTTGGCAGGAATTATAGCTTCAAACTCCGGCATTTGGTACATAAAGTTATCATGAGAAACAACTGGAGTACCAAACATCATCGAATGAATAGCTGTAAGTCCTACATTTCCTGGTGCTACACATAAATCAGCATTATAAATAAGCTCAGCATTCTTCTTTTCATCATAACAAGCCCCATAGAACCATACATTGTTTCGCAGCTTCAAATTTTCAACTTGTTTTTCTAAAGATTCACGCATTGATCCATCACCAACAAAAACCAAATTATACTTTTTGGATGTCTTATTCAGCAAACTCAATGCAGAAACCAACATATCCAATCTTTTCACCTCAGTAAGTCTCCCTATAAAAATCAAAACAGGATTGTCATTGCCAAAATGTTGCTTATATATAGACGAGACAGATAAAGAATTTCTAAGTTTCAATTGCTTATCATAATCCAAAGAATTATGGATTACGTAGATTTTATTTTCATCAAATCCATGCTTCACCATTAAATCTTTAGCATACTGACCATAAGTAAATATACCATCAGCAGATTTATAAACTATTTTTTTGACAAGTCCCTGAAAGAAAGATTCCTTTCCATACCAACCATGTGCCCAAAAATAAAGACGTTTTCTTCTAAAGAAAAGGCGCTTTAAAATCGCAAGAGTCCATACCGCAACATTTCTTGGTTCACCTACCATAAAGAGATTTTGATATCTCTTTTTAAATAATAAGCTTACCATACCCTTTGTTGCATAAAGATTTGCATAGGGTATATCTACAACATGCAGTATCTTACAGGTCTTATATTTTTGAGGATTATAAGTTTTAACCTTATAATTAAAATCCCCAAAAAACCAATCGCAATCATACTCCTCATCTATCTTCTGATGAATTGCTTCACGATATAATGACGGAGTATCGAAAATCATACACAGCTTTTTCATTATTACGAATTTTATATATAAGTTTGTTAGTTCAAGAGTTCAGAAGTATATCTTTTAGCGTTGTTTTTAAACAACAAGACATACACCTGAATTCCTTAACTCGTTTAACTTCCTGATATAGGAAAGATTAGTCAAATATTAAACAAAGGTTTATATAAAGAAAATATATAATTTGAAGATTTATTTAAATAACTTGCGACCTTTTTTCAAAGCTTCAAGTATTCCACGTCCATATTGCAAATCTGGTTCCAAATAATTACCTTCTCCCCATTCATTCCAAGATTTCACTATCACTAAATCATTTGATTTATTTGCTATTACTTCCTCTACATTTTCAACTAATTTTTGGAAATACTTAGGTTCTGAATGAATAAACATTGCATTTTTGGCACCAGAACGAGGTGAATGATCCCAATTTGGAGCTATTGACGGTATCACATCTTCCTTTGTTTCTTCATCAGTTAACATATATTTTATAGCCTCACCATAATTAAATACCATGGGACGATGCAATATTTTCTTAAGAAGGAATCGTATTCCTTTCTTCCATTTTGGCTCACGATGTAATATGCCAAAAATATTATCATTATAGACCGCATCAAAGCCATAATCCAAAATCTTCGTTTTATCGGTACTATATTTATCTTTACCAATAAAAAAGAAATCGTTCAATCCATTTTCTTTTGCATATTGTCGCCAATTTTGAATAAACTCCTTTATATGAGGATTTGCTAGCGGTTGATATATTATAAAAACCAACTTACCATTATGTCGTAAATATCTATGATCTTTAAAGGCTGGAAGCATCGTATTGAAATGTAACACATCATCTTCCTCTCCGAGATATTGCTGCTCTATCAACAGTTGATCTTTACCTTTTCCACCCCAAGCTTTCTTATACCAAGAATGGTTAGCCCATCCTAAACAGAAAGGAAAGTCTGGCTCACCAGATTTAACAACTTCATCAAAAGGCAAGTTAAGTAATCGCTTGCCATTACCAAACCAATAATGCCAATAACAAAATGCATCAATACCATACTCTTTCGCCAATTCGGCTTGTTGCTTACGAGTCTCAGGTACACGCAAATCATAATACCCCAAATCAGCTGGCACCTTCGGTTGTACATGTCCCTTAAACAAAGGCTTTGCCAAGACTGTAGAACGCCAATCTGTAAAACCTGGTCCCCACCATTCATCATTTTCCTTAGTTGTATGATACTGCGGGAGATAAAATGCTATAAATTTTGCCATATTTATTTTATTTTTTTGTTTATCAATTTATCAATTTTAAACAGCACTATTGCACTGAAAAAAGAAATCAAATAAAACGAAATTATATTTACTAATGCTATTTGACTAACTCCAAGAACAAACAACATTGCACAATGAGTAAGATATAACTCGTATGAAACTTTTCCAATATAGTCTATCAACTTGTTTTCATACTTTTGATAAAATTTATTTAATATTGTAATAACAGCAATACTAAGTGGTAATTTTACGAGCATTTGTATGCCATTATAAATAACAGTACCTTCATAACTTCGTATCACAGTATTCTGCTTCAACAGAAAAAAAACAACGCCACAAAGAAAGATCAAATATTTATACTTATTGAGCAAGTCAATCATTTTATTATTGGAATGTTGAGAATTAGATATAACAACACCTACTAAAAAACTAAATGATTGCTCAGCTTCTATTTCTGGCAAAAAAAGCATAAAAACTCCGATACCAGAAAAAATCAATATTCTAAATCTCTCACAAAATCTTGTGCATACATAAAAAATCAAATACCAATAAAAAAGATAACGAACATACCAATTTACATTTATGCACAATAAGGCTTTCATGTAACTTTCAATACTAAAATCATTAATTTTAATAATATTTGCAATGGATATAACTATCCAACAAGGCAACAAGACACGAACAATCTTATTCCTCCAAAAACGTGAAAGACCTTTACTTTTGTAAGATTCATTTAAACCATATCCTGACATAATTAGAAACATGGAAACACCAATACCACCTAACGGCGTAAAATAATTACAATGAAAGTAATTGGAAACATGATGCAGTACAACTAAGACAATAGCAATCCCACGTAAAAAGATTGTATAATCTCGTGAAAGACTTAAATTTCCATATTCATTGTTTTTTCTAATGACTGGCACGAATATGGCAAGTAATATAAGAATTGTTTGAATTATATTCTCAACCATTTTATTTCTTGTAAAATTCTATATACTTTTGCGTAATTTGTTGCCATGAATACTCTCCTTTGAAGAACTCATTATATATATTACGTTGCATATGCATTTGTTTGCCATCATCTTGCAAAATATCTATAATAGCCTCTGCAAGTTTCTGCGAATTGCAAGGAGGGACCAAAAGACCATTTTGACCTTCAACAATTGATTCACTAAGTCCACCTACATTAGACGCAACAACCGGTTTTTGCATTGAAAAGGCTGTCATAACTACCCCACTTTGAGTTGCATCTTTGTAAGGGCAAACGACAATATCACAAGCAAAAAGCAATTCTGCTAACTCTGCCATGCCTATATAATGATTTTTTAATTCAATTTTAGCATCTGAAGCAAATTTGGAGAAATCAAAATATAGTTGTCCGCCTCCTGCAATTGTTAATGTTGCATCAGGAATTGCCTTCTCTACTTCAAGGAACGCCTCACATAGATATTCAATTCCTTTGTAACTAGAAATATGTCCAAAGAAGAGAATATTATTTTTTCTTTTCTTATATGTTGGTTTCACATAATTAGTTATGCAATCATAAATACCTAGACGATTGATCAGCACTTGATTCTCACATAGATGATTCTTTTGAATAAACTCAGTTTTTTGGATAGTATTTAACAAGACAAACTTCTTAACTTTAGAAAAAGCTAAGTGTCTAAACAAACGAAGCAATGGGGTAGATACACCACTATGCTGAATTGGATCATGGACTGTTAAAACTGTATTTTTGTTTCCCCAATAATAAAAATGGGCAAACCATCCCCAAATGCAATCCGTATGAACAACATCGTAATTGCCTTTACGGATAAACCTAAACACCTGCCAAGCAACTTTCAAATATTTCCAAGAAACTTGTCTGTTGATAGAGTGATTTATGATATATACATGACTCAAATCCATATAGGGCAAATATTCTGTTATTTCCTTATATTTCGTCGCCTTGATGATACCATCTACAGGAAGTACATTTTTAATACTAAACAATGTCGATGACTTGCCAGAGAAAGGAGCTAGCATCATCAGATAATCAACTTCATGCCCCTGGGCTTGCAGTTCCTTTATGTAAGGAAAGTCACAGTCTGCAAATGACGGGCTAGATAAAAATAAAATTTTCATAATCAAGATATTTCCTTTATAACTTTAGCAGGATTTCCTACAATTACAGAATATGGAGGTGCAGACTTTGCTACAACAGCATTTGCCCCTACAATACACCCATCTCCAATTTCTACATTAGGGAGAATGGTAGCCTTATCTCCAATCCACACATTATTACCTATGGTAACTTTCCCTTTTGAATATATCAATCGTTCAATTACTTTGGTTTTCAACTCGCCAATTTCAGTCTTCCCATGGGAATTATCAGTAATTGTTATTAATTTGCCTAACTGACACCCATCACCAATGCTTATACCATTAACACACGTGATATGGCAGCCATCACCAATAGTAACCTGATTACCAATATTCAATGAAGGAGTAAATACTTGAGAACCTCTTTTCTTCCATGCTGTTATCACGCAATTATTGCCTATAGTTGTCAAATCACCTATAGAAATTTTATCTATATCATGGAATGAAGAACTTCTTGATATCATAACTCCTTTTCCTAAATGAGCAAAGCCACCAGCAATACCTCCCATATAAATGTAATTTTTACATGAGTCAAACAGTTTTGCCAGGTCGTTTATACGCATTAGCTTACAAAGGAAGCCTATATAAAAAAACAACTTTTTCATCGTTCAAATGACTTTAAAATATTCGACATCATTTGATTATAAGCATCCAAAAGTTCATGAGCCTTATTGGCTATACTCTGAGATGGATAATCTATTATAGAAGCTACAATTCTTTCAGCAGAAACTTCACATTTGCCATCATTGATAGGAGTTCTGTTTGTTGACAAACCAAAGGTATTCAATATATGTTCAACCTTACTAGAACCATCATCAATTTTTTTCCCAAAGAAATTGGTCCTTCCCCAATTATCAATACTATAACAAGGCACTGCATTATGCAAGCATACAACTATCGGATGCATATTACTTCCCACATACCCAGAAGAATATTTCAATAAACAATACCAATCAATAGGATTCAGTGGCAATGGAATTTCATAATTAAAATGATGTTTAAAGTGCATACCAGTTGGCATTGGTAAAGCAATACACTCCAAGCCTTGAGCTAGAAATCTTCGCTTCAAATCATCTAGATATTCCACAGAAAATACTTGACCAAAGAAACTAACCAAAACGTAACTATCCGGTAACTTAAATTTTTCCAAGACTTGTTTCTTTGTACATAAGATACCATTGGCATTCTGATTGAAAGCAAAAACAGGGTCTGGCGTCAAGGAGACCTGTAATTGATTGTCTATCTCTTTCAACATGTTAAAAGTCCAAGTATCACGAACAGAGATATATTTCATTTTTGAAAGTATAGCTTTCATTTTACATTTCGTCCATGGAAAGAAATATTTGTAGTCTGAGTTTTGAGAAGATACAGACATTAATGACACGGGATACTTGTTAATGATACCTACTCCCCAAAAAGGATTCGGAAATAATCGTTCTTCTGAATAATGAGCTATAAAGATTGGCTTTCGTCGCCCTTTGTGAAACCTTTTCAAAAAAGGATGATGCTGCAAGACAGCATCAGATCCAATAATGACAGCTTCTATGCCCAATCTCTCTAACTCATTTAATACTTCAGATACATTATGACAATAATGGGATTGTTGTTTAATTACTCCATCAACAAATGCGAAGTGACACTTTGTTTGTCCACCATTATCTGATGTATATAATTTATTATAAACTTCTTTCGAACAATAGTTGACAAAAACAGGCTCATATCCTTTACCTTTTAGATAAAGATATGTAGAAACTGCCTGTAAATTTGCGCCAAAGTTTGCTACTTTATAATAAGTCAAAATACCAATTTTCATTATATCAAAGCAATTTTAATTTTCTTTTCTTTATTTTCTTTTATATTTTGATTAACTAAATACATGAACAGTGCCCAAGCGACCATTCCGACTCCCCACATAGCCCAAAAATCAAAAACTATCAGTAACAGCTTCATTAAAAAGAAATAGCGATATTGATTATCAATATACCTCCAATTCTTTAAAAATATCAAAATATACATGACAATTGGAACTATGCCAAAAATTCCGAATTGAGTATAAAAGCCAAAGACACCTATATCAGATTGATAAAAGCCATACATATCTTTCAAACGTTCCAATTCCTGCCCCATTGATGTGGTCAACTCAGGTATTCCTACTCCAAACATATATTCAAATGGAGTTCTTAAAAAATCAGATGTAAAGTATTTGAACTCCAGCATGCGAATAAAATCTTCACCTTCTCCACCTTGCATTTCATTAAGTTTCTCATTGGTTTCGATAAAGTCATTCGCATAATTATAAAAGAGGAATGCCACAATAGCTAGGATACAAAACCTTCCTGTAACTTTATATTTCCCCCTCATACTCAAAAAAGAAAGTGCAACAACAAGTAATGTTGCATAAATGTGCTTGCGAGAACAATAGCACATAAGCCCTGCAGCTAAAATTATACAAAGCAAAACTAACTTTTTATTTTTGAATGATAAATTTTTCATAATAGTTCCCCACCAATAGCACATAGCTATCATAACATAGTCTACTCCCCAAATATAATAGCGATATAGTCCCATTCTCATTTCTGGTGTGGAACTACGTGAAAACCAAAATGTTGGATATGTAAATTGCTGTCCTATTTCAAATACAACCCAAACAACACTAAAAAAAGTTATACATTTTATTATACTTAATGGTTTTGTGTTGTATTTTTTTAACACAAAATACAATAAAAATCCATAGCATAATTGTGTTATATTAAAAAGAGAACTTACAAACCCTTGATTATATAAAACATAAGATGTTACTATGCTAAAATACAAAGATGCCAAAGTACATAGAACTACTTTCTCAAATGGATCACTATATTCGTGCTTCGTCTTTCCTTTAAGCAAAAGGAATATAAATACTCCACTTAACCATAATGGATTATAAGAGCGCCAAGGACTTATATTCAAAGCTAATGATGACCAAAAACAAGACGATAGCACTATTGTTATCAAAACTAAAAATGATAATAATCTTTGATTCATAATCTATACAAAATATTCAATACTATTTTTGGAATTATAGCCATAATCATACGCCTTTTCCATTCTTTTGCCTATGACTTTTGCAGGTATGCCAGCAACAACAGAATAAGGAGGAACATCTTTAGTAACAATCGCTCCAGAAGCCACAACTGCCCCTTTTCCTATCTTTATACCAGGAAGGATCATGCTTCTACTGCAGATCCATGCATAGTCATCAATCTCAACAGAGGCTCCTTTTCCACAAAAGTGAACATCATTGTAATCATGGTTTAAAGTCCATATAATTGCTTCATAGGCAATAACAACGCTCCGTCCTATTTTCAACCCTTTTCTTCCATCTAGCAAAACTTTAGGACCAATGGAAACACCTTCACCTATCGAAATACCTTTTGGGTTTCGAATATGAAATCCCTGATAAAACCTAACATTAGATGCCAAATTCATACCGAGAAGTCGCAGTCCAAAACTTCTTAGACTAATACATGGAATTGAAGACAAAACGCTATTGCAAATCCACCAATTTAGGCCAAATTTTATAGCCAACAAATGTTGTTTTATTTTCATTGTCCGAATAATAATCTTTTTAATAACGTACTTGTTTTAACAAACTTTGCTGCCAACATAGAACAAATAATTGCAATAAGTGACAAACAAAAAGAATAAAGCAATTGGAATGTAAACACAGACATCCAATTATCTATACTTAACATATATTGTCCTACTGCAGGAAATACCATGACAAAAAAAACATGTAATATGTAAATTTCTAAAGAATACTTTCCTATCAACATTACCCCCCCGAATATTTTTTAGGAAACTGTATACAGAAGCTATTAATGAAAATTATCATGGCCAAAGGCATGAATAAACTTGCAAAGAACCCTATATAAGGAACATCAACCTCTTTAACCACAAACAAGAGTATATAGCCTATAAACGAAAATAATAAAATATATCCTTTCTGAATAAATTCATATACATGAGAATATTTTTTACTCAACAATCCCAACATAAATGCTGGAAAATAAAAATATAAGTTAGAGAATACCACTATACCATAAGTATCTTTCGTCAGACTTGGAGTCAATCTATAAAACGCTATCAGCAAACCATAAACAACTACATATATAGCTAATTCTGAAATTGCATTAAGTCTCCTTGTTATAACCAATAGCATACCAACCAGAATATTCAATACGAATAAATCTTGAAGGAACCAATATCCCCAATGACCTCTTGCCAAATACAAAAGAGTGCCAGTTGTGATATATGGAACTAAAAGACGAGCTGTTCTTTTGCCTACAAGCCTTTTCATATATTCCTTGGAATTGTCAAACGCTTTATAAAACAAAAAACCAGACACAAAAAACAACAAAGGCATGTGGAAAGAATATATCAGTTTATACAATATAGAATTCCAAGCTTCGTTTTGAGTGACTGCACATATAGGTCTATATAGAAATGTTGGTTCTCCCAAAGTCCAAGGTATCACATGCCCCATCACCATCAAGAGTATGGCAATGCCTTTCATCATATCCATTTGTGGATAATATTTCTTTATTTTTTCCATTTCAATAATTTAGTGACTGATTTTAAAGATTGCTTCAATTTATGCTTGAAATATGTTGTGTCAAAACTTTTTTGGACATCGTCCAAATTTACTTTAAAGAATTGCTGCACAAAAGTACTCCAATTGCCATCCTTCATATGTGCGTATATTTCGCTTCTTCTGCTCGGAATATTTCTATTAACTGGTCGTAGGGCATCTTGACAAAAAAACTCATCTCTCCCTATTTCCCGTAAATCTATTTTCTTTTTAAATTCATCGAGGAGTTTCTGCGCTTTTTCCGTGTTACAAGAAAAGGCAGTAATACCATTATATATATTATCAGTAGTAAAAATAGCCTCATGATGTCCTTTTATCTTCCAAGCGTCACCTATAGTTAAATCACCATACCTGCCTTCATCTCTGAATTTACAAGAATAGCAACTTTCTCTTAATGTATAATTTATGCCATCAGGACTATAGGCATACCATCGATAAGCTGGTGATGCACTTCCATGCCTTTCCACATGCTTGACACGACCATCATCACTTGTGACATTAAAATTTACTATACCACCATAATTCCAGCCGTATTTTCTTCTACTTCTGAATCTAAAGTTGGATATTTGACCATGGAACTTTTCTTGCCAATAAGAAATTTCCTTTTGTAGAATTTTGTAGCTATAGGTACCATGACAAATGATATCAATGGTATATAGATTCTCATAATCTTTACGCAAGAATGCCTTTAAACCTGAAACTTGGCAAGGGGTGCCAATAAAGAGAACTTTTTTCTCTTTTCTCAGCAAATCTTTGACCTTCTTAAAAGAATCATCAGTATCACTCTGTATATACTTGGAGTTTTTTATCAAATCTATTTTTGATGGATTATCAATACAGATATGCTTAGCTTTCCAAACTTTTTCATCTAATGCAACACCAAAGACATACCCTCGGATAGATAAGATAAATTCTGCAATTATCGAACATAAACCAATTGTTGCACAATCTTTATATTGTTGCGGTCTTTTATTGGCTGCAATATAAAATTGCTGATCACTTTGATTATTTTCAAATCTAGAATTTACCTCTGGACAAGTTTTGTCGCACAACCCGCAAAGGACACATTTCTCAGAATCAATTTGTGGAAACAAAAAGCCTTCTGAATCCTCTTGCATTTTTATAGCTCCATGAGCACAAATCTGTGCACAGGCACCACATCCAGAACAATTTAATTTATTTCTTGTAAAAACGGTACTTCTAAACGTGTTTACTCTATTTTTAATATCCTGCATATTTTTTGAGCTAATCTAAATGGTAAATATCGATATACACTATACAGTAATCTGTCTTTTCCCTTCGAACAAGGGTATTGATAATAATGTGTCAATTTGGATTGCTTTCTCATAAGCCTATCCAATAAGGCATCGTACTTATAGTCATACAAATGGCGAGTATCATGTTCCCAATAATCTACAATATGTTTTAATCCTGTTTGTAAGTCACAACAGAAATGCAAATTAGGTACAGCAGCCTTTATCTTACTATTGTCAAAAATAGCATTTAAAGCCCTATCTCCCATCAATGTACCCTTCTCTTGGGGCATTACTCTACAGATATTATTAACTGAAACATTTATAATCTCGCTCTTAGATTTCAATTCTTGTTTAAGAATTTTCCAAAACTCGTTCCAAGTATATTTAAAATCACCTGTTATATGGAAATCATTGTCATAAGCCTTTTCATTTAATAATAGTCCTATAACACCATTAGCAAAATCATCAACATAAGTAAGAGTGGTGACAACATCACCACCATCCCAAACAAACATTGGCTTGCCAGCCTTTAACCTTTCTATAATTGTGCGGTGATACTTGTAAGCAGGAGTTATGCCAAAGGGGATTCTTTCATCGTCATAAGTAATATAAGGTCTAACGATTGTATATTTAGCACTTCCTTTAGTTGCCAGTTCCAGCAACTTCTTCTCCGAATTATACTTTTCAACGTTATAAGACCAATTTACATTAGGCTTAGGCGATGTTTCTTTAATCGGAAAATCATATCTTCCCCTCCTATAAACACATGCAGAAGAAATAAAAACATACTGTAAGCATTTATTCTGGAACAAGGGAAATATTCTATTAATATCCTCAGGTGTTCGAGACAAGAAATCTATCACTACAGAAAAAGATTCAGCACTTACCTTTTCAATCCATGAAGAAGGATTTTTAAAATCACCTATGATTACATTTACATTTTGAGGAATACTCTTCTTTCTCAAACCGCGATTTAAAATCCAAATATCCCATCCCAAATCTATTAGTTTGCGCAAGATAGCTGTACTCAGTGTTCCCGTACCGCCAAACAAAAGTATTTTATGCTTTACCATGTAATAATTTCTTTTTAATGATATTCTTTATAAATAACCGTTCTTGAACAGAACAACCTACAAAAAACACAGACAATGCTGTAGATATGAAGCATAATAAAACTACTGCAACTACAGACAGTAAATTCTCGTTCAATCTACCTTTTATAAAAAAAGGTATCAAAGCAGATAAGAATGCGACAAAGATTATATTTGTTATGACCTTACGAAAATATGAACTTACAGGAAATGCCAACAAATCCCGCAATAACCATAACCTAATAAAAAGGCAACATATCGCTATAACTATCGCAACAATTAGTGTCATGTATGGTGCAACTCCTAATCTTAATATCAGATAGGAGATTGGTAAATTCAACAAATTAACACCTCCTGCCAATATTTGGTACTTCTTTATGATTCCCGTAGACAACAGAGCTGTAATAAGAGGATAAGATATAGACTCTACAAGGGCTAAAATCAAAGTTAACTGTACAAAGATAACTGTGTAATTAGGAACCGTTTTCAACCAAAGATGCAAAATATAGTCAGTATTCACAAGCACAGGCAATGAGAGGAATAACAACATGAAAAAGGATAAACGCGCCCCTTGAAATAAGAGTGTAAACATATACATTTTATCTCCAGCTGCATAAGATTTGGTTATTTGTGGATTTAATGCAGTCATGAAATTTTGGACAAAAGAATTAATGGCAGTATTTACTTGTATAGCCAATCCTCTTGCGGCATTAACTGTAGGACCGCAAAACAAGTTTATAACCACATTAACGCCCTGATCTCTTAAAACACCTGCAGAAGCACCAATGAAATTCCACCCTGCAAAACCAAACATCTTCTTTAGGATTCCCTTATCCCAATGAAAATGATATATACATTCAGAAAAATGTTTTTTGCAATAATGTCCATAAGTCAGTCGCACCATAATAGCCACTGCACACATAAGAATAGCATAGAAAATCAATCTATCCATCGGCGAAACCATAATCAGAAAAGCAATTGCAAGTTTACCTATTGCTTCTAAGATGCTGATATAGGCAAAAGCAGACATCTTCTCATGTGCAATAATTGCTGCATTATATGGAACACTAATCAAATTAATGACAAAGGTGATAATCGAAAATTGCAGCACCCAATTAGCGGCTATAATTCTGCCTTCAGGTATCGTCATCTTGGCATTCAGAAACCAAACGCCTACAGACTCTATCAGTACAACAATTATCAAAGATAATAGAAGTTGTATCGTTACAGAAGCAGAAAATATCTTATTAAGCTTGCTTTGATCACCCTTACCTAATTCGTATGTAATAAATCGACTAATAGCCGCAGACAATGCTCCAGATATGACAGAGAACATCGCCACCACTCCACCAACCACATTATATATACCAAAGTCACTTACACCCAATGCGCCCAAAATGACACGGCTCGTATATAATGATACAACCATCATAAAGAGCATTCGGAAGTAAAGGAGCAAAGTATTCTTCGCAATTCGCCTGTTATTAACTGATGATTGAGACATAAACTATTTTCCGAATTCTTTAATTCTCTGTTCCTCTTTCAATGAACAAACAAGCAGTTGTCCATTCTTCTCGGCTACAATATAGCCATCCAAGCCTTGAACCACCACCTTGCTTTCATCGGCTGCATGAACTACGCAGTTCTTGCATTCATACAAGCGGATGTCCTTGCCTATCTTGGCATTGCCAGCCTCATCTTGTGGAAGCAGGGTACGGAGGCTGCCCCAGCTGCCTAAGTCACTCCAGCCAAACTCGGCTGGTAAGGTATAGATTTCCTTAGACTTCTCCATCACGGCATAGTCAATGCTTATCTTCTCGCAGGTTGGGAAGAGTTTGCCTACTACCTCTTTCTCTTGTTCGCTATAGAAAGAAGGAGCCATCTCATCCATAATGCTGGCAAGATTTGGCTGGTAGGTTCGGATTGCCTTACTGATGGTTTCAATGTTCCAAACAAAGATTCCGGCATTCCAATAGTAATTGCCAGCGGCAAGGTATTGCTCTGCTGTCTCCAGGCTTGGCTTTTCCTTGAAAGCCTCTACCTTGTAGATTTCATCTACGGATGTTGGCTCTGCTGCGGCGATATAGCCATAGCCTGTTTCCGGGCGACTTGGCTTAATACCGATGGTAACGATGGCGTTCTTATCGGATGTATAGCTCAATGCCTTGCTGAGCACTCGCTGATACTCCGAGGTATTAATGACCAGGGCATCGGATGGTGTCACCACGATGTTGGCATCAGGATGCTTCTTCTGGATCTTCCAGCAGGCATAAGCAATACATGGAGCGGTATTGCGAGCCTCCGGCTCTGCTAATATGTTATCTACTGGCATGTCAGGGATTTGCTCCTTGACAATGCTGATATATTTCTCGTTTGTCACTACCCACATGTTTTCGACAGGACAGATTGGCTTCAATCTATCTACTGTCAATTGAATGAGGGAACGGCCCACACCCATCACATCAATGAACTGCTTTGGGTAATCGGGGGTTGACATTGGCCAAAAGCGGCTGCCAACGCCGCCGGCCATGATTATTACCTGAATATCGTTGTACATTATTATATATAAGATTAATCGATTTAGTCTCTTCTAAAGATATCTCGTGTATATACCTTATCCTTTACATCATCCAGGCAGGCATCATAGCGGTTGGCAATGATAGCATGGCTCTGTGCCTTGAAGGCTTCGAGGTTGTTCTCGACTCTACTACCGAAGAAAGTGCTGCCCTCTTCCAAGGTTGGCTCATAGATGACTACCTCTGCACCCTTTGCCTTGATACGCTTCATGATGCCCTGGATGGCTGACTGGCGGAAGTTATCGCTGTTTGACTTCATGGTCAGGCGATAGACACCAATCACACAGTTGTGCTCCTTGCTGGCATCATAGCTGTTGGCATCGGCATAGCTGTAATAGCCTGCCTTCTGGAGTACGGCATCAGCGATATAGTCCTTACGGGTACGGTTGCTCTCTACGATTGCCTCTATCAGGTTCTCTGGAACATCGGCATAGTTTGCCAGGAGCTGCTTGGTATCCTTTGGCAAGCAATAACCACCATAGCCGAAGCTTGGGTTGTTGTAATGGGTGCCGATTCGTGGGTCAAGACCTACGCCATCGATGATTGCCTTGGTATCGAGTCCCTTTACCTCTGCGTATGTATCCAACTCATTGAAGTAGCTTACTCGGAGTGCCAGATAGGTATTGGCGAAGAGCTTGACAGCCTCTGCTTCCTTCATACCCATGAAGAGGGTATCGATGTTCTCCTTGATAGCGCCTTCCTGGAGCAGAGCGGCGAAGGTCTTGGCTGCTTCCTTCAACATCTCGACATTGGTTACTGACTTGATAGCCTCGTTCTCCTCTGCAAACTCTGGGCGATCGATAATCTTTGGATAGCCTACGATGATACGGCTTGGGTAAAGGTTATCATAGAGTGCCTTACTCTCTCGAAGGAACTCTGGAGAGAAGAGAAGGTTGAACTTCTTTACGCCCTTCTTGGCATACTTCAAGTAGAGGTTGCGGGTGTAACCTACAGGGATGGTGCTCTTGATGACCATCACTGCATCTGGGTTTACCTCCAGAACCAGGTCGATGACTTCTTCTACATGGGTTGTATCGAAGTAGTTCTTCACTGGGTCGTAGTTGGTTGGTGCTGCAATCACTACGAAGTCTGCATCCTTGTAGGCTGATTTGCCATCAAGGGTTGCCACGAGGTTTAATGGCTTTTCAGCCAAATACTTTTCGATGTAATCGTCCTGGATTGGAGAAATCTTATTGTTGAGTTTCTCCACCTTCTCTGGGATTACATCTACTGCTGTTACATGATGGTGCTGAGACAACAAGGTTGCTATACTCAGACCTACGTAGCCTGTACCGGCTACTGCTACTTTTATATCTTTAAAATCTTTCATGCCGTGAAGTATGTTATTTATCTTTTTTATTTGTATAAATCTACATTGATATCGAACGGACTATCGAAATCCTTCAACATCTTATGCTTTGTATCTTTCTCTGAGAGATTAGCATGCTCTGTTGGAATTCTCCAATCGATGCCGAGAGTATCATCGAGGATGCTGATACCACCATCAGCTTCTGGATGATAGAAGTTATCACACTTGTACTGGAAGACTGCTGTTTCTGAGAGGACTGCGAAACCATGGGCAAAGCCCTTTGGGATGAAGAACTGGCGATGATTGTCTTCTGTCAGTTCTACAGCCACATGCTTGCCATAGGTTGGTGAACCTTTGCGAATATCTACAGCGACATCAAGTACTCTACCCTTTACGCAGCGTACAAGCTTGCTTTGGGTATAAGGTGGGCGCTGGAAGTGCAGACCTCGCATCACGCCATAGCTGCTCATTGACTCGTTGTCTTGGCAAAAGTGTACACTGTGTCCCAGGATTGGGGCAACCTTTTCTTCAAACTCTCGCTCGCTAAAGCTCTCAAAGAAGTAGCCACGAGCATCACGGAAGAGGCGTGGCTCTATAATGAGTACGCCTTCAATATCAGTTTTGATTATATTCATTGTTTTCTAATATTCTAAATTCTTTTTTAGTGTTTGATTTTTCTCATCAAGTATTGAAAGGAGATACTTGCCATAGTCATTCTTCAACATAGGCTGAGCATTCTCTCTCAACTGTTCTGCGGTAATCCAACCCTGACGGTATGCGATTCCTTCCAAGCAAGCTACCTTCAAACCCTGGCGCTTCTCCAATACTTCGATAAAGGTGGATGCCTCAGAAAGGGAATCATGGGTTCCAGTATCAAGCCAGGCGAATCCTCTTGCCATGGTCTGAACCTTCAGCTGCTTATCCTTCAAGAACTCCTGATTAACGGTGGTGATTTCCAACTCACCACGAGCGGATGGCTTGATATGCTTAGCTACATCTACCACCTTGTTAGGATAGAAGTATAAGCCTACTACGGCATAGTTGCTCTTTGGATGCTCTGGCTTCTCCTCAATGCTGAGGCAATTGCCTTGCTCATCGAACTCAGCAACTCCATATCGTTCCGGATCGCTTACACGATAGCCAAAAACGGTAGCCTTGTTATTCTGTTCAGCATCTACTACTGCTTGATGCAGCATCTGATTTAATCCTGCACCATAGAAGATATTATCGCCTAATACGAGGCAAGCGGAATCATTACCAATGAATTTCTCTCCGATAATGAAGGCTTGGGCTAAGCCATCTGGTGATGGCTGCTCTGCATACTCAAACTTCACACCGAACTGGCTTCCATCGCCTAAGAGGCGCTTGAAGCCTGGCAAATCAAATGGTGTTGAAATAATGAGTATCTCACGGATACCTGCCAACATCAATACTGATATTGGGTAATATATCATCGGCTTATCAAAGATTGGTATCAGCTGCTTGCTGATACCCTTTGTGATGGGGTACAAGCGTGTACCGCTACCACCTGCTAATACTATTCCTTTCATATAATTATTATTTATTGATCAATAACATGTTTTCTAAAATCATCCCTTCAATGGTCTTTACCCCCCCTTCGGTTCCCCCGTTTGCGGGGGACTGAAACCTTCTTTACCATTAAAGAAGTCATCTTTTCGAATCCCTCCGTCTCCCTTTAGCCAAAGGGAGCTCCACCTTTCTCACCAAGCCTTTCTTTCCTCAGGAACGAGAGGATGTAACCGCCCTCTGGTGCTCAGAACCGCTACGCTATAAGGTTGGCGGACCATCAAAGGTCTGCGCCATATTTGCGGGATGGGACCGCCTGGAGATGGAGGGCGTCGCCAATCGAATGAGGCTGTGTAGGCAAATTTTGCCCAAACTGATTGTTACAGAAGTGCTCAGGTTTCTTTTTACCCTAAACAGATTTATACCCCCATCGTAAACTTCATCTGGTCCATCAATAGTTCTTCAGCTATTTCCTGAGCCATCTTTTCTAATTCCTCGAAGTGAAGAAGACCACTCTTCTTTTTGTTGGCTAGAACCAACTTGGCTAAATCTTCGGATGGGATGTGATGGAAACGAAGGAAGATCTTCTGCATCGCATTCAGCATCGTACCACTATGTATGGCATAGTCATACTGTGCATCTGTCATGGTTGAAGGTTCTTTGCCCTTTAATGTTGGCATCATCTTTTCGATGGAACTATACAAGGTTCGCATATCCATCAGCAGGAGTTCGGCATAGCGCTCTAATGTTGACTGTTTGGCACCCTTCATCATAGCTTCTTCCAATCCCTGGAGGTCATCAATGTAAGGGAAGAAGTCTTCATAAGGAAGCCAACTCTTCGGTATACATTTATCAAATATTATTTCTAAATTATCGCAAATTCCAGATTTTCAATCTAGATGGCTGCGAGGAGGCAAAAATATCGGTTTTATATCGTATTATATGCTCTTTGCAGAACGAATGACCTATGGTTGTACAACCGTATGGCTGCGGTTGTACGACTATATAGGCTATGGTCGTACAACTCTGGAGCTATGGTTGTACAACTATAAGGGTCTTAGTTGTACAACTACAGAATTCTGATTTTTTGAAGAAATCCGCCCATACAGATAACTATCTGTTTTTCTTGCGATTATGAGTTTTTATCATAAATTCAATATTCTCACAGAAATATTTTCCGTGTGAAAATTCGAAAGATTTAAAGGAGAAAAGAAGAAAATATATATATATTTTTTATTTTCTTTCTCTTTTTAACTACTCGGTTTCCATAGAATATCAAAAACATTCTAATCTAACTCCATAGAGTCATACTTTAATATCCTGCCACCAATTTTCTTTATCCTAGTATAGACATATTTATAATAAGAATTAAGAACCTCCATAACGATACCGGAATTAATATCTGTAATAGAACTCTCTTTCTTACCGAGACTGTCTATAGAACAGAGAGTAATGCCCTTATATTCGTCATTCTCCTCATCAGAACATATCCAATAGCGATCGTGCAAAGGTCCATCTGTAGATTTATCCTCATACCACACGAAATTAAGACTGATGTCGTTAATCACGCCTGAAGATATTTTCTTCCATGCTGACACATAGTCTTCGTTCGTGTATTTCTGACGATGACAGAGTATCCTAATCTCCAAACTATTGTTGATGTCACACAATTGCTTTACCATAGATAAATCCTGCGGTTTAAAATAAGGATCTATGATAGTCAGAGTCTGGAAATTGCAAGCCTGATACCAATTGAAAATATGAGCCTTTGCCTTCTCTTCATCTCCTATCTGAATATATCCATCTTCAGCAAAAGAATGGGAACTAATCAAGCTTTCTACTCGATCTATACGCTCTTTGGTATCAGCAGCCAAAGACAACACCAACTTCAAGTTATAACGCAATGCTCCATGAATTTTCAATAGTAAATCCTTATTCTTCCTACTCTGATTATACTTTCGGAAAACATCTTCCATCACATAAATGATAGCATACTTAGCTGCATCTATATTATGGTTGTAAATATGCTTAATTGACAAATCGAGGATATGCTTTACATCCAACAGCTGACCTGTTCCACTGATAATGTTGTTCAACTGCTTCTCGAAGAACTTAACCTGCTCTCTTGTATTCAGATTGTCTATCGAGTCAAGTTTCTCATGTGCCTGTTTCAGTTTCTTTGCTGATGTAATATGGCGTAACAATCTGTTTTTATATTGAACACGAGCAGGATCTTTATCCAGATTGTTGACCATTTCCTCGGCTAATTCTGGCTTATGCTGATAAAGCATGTCTATCAAGCGTTTGTAATCGTTGAGCGTTCCGTTGATACGCAAGCTCTTCAATGCCAATTCTGCCATAGGCTTTACCAGTTCTCCCAGATTATTTTCAATGCACTCGTTGATACTCATATCCAAGCGGTTCACCTTATCATAGGTAGAGGATACAGATTCTGCCAACTCTATACCTTTCTTGAAAAACAGTTCCTTGTCTCCCCTCTTTGGAAAATAAGGTGCAAGTTGAAGATAAAGGAAAGACCGGTCTGCCTTATTATCTATCTTTTCAATTTTACTCTGCCACTCAGCCTTATCCCTGGTGTCAAACGGAGATATGGAATTTCGAAGTGCTGCCATACAGGCTATCTTATATCCTTCGTGCTTGATACCGGTAGGAGAAGGAAGCTTTTCTTCTATGATGCTCTCCAACTCCTTTACTATAGTACTTTTCTTTTCTGTACTTAAGACACGATCTGGTTTGCCTTCCTTCAAACTCTTTGCTATGATATTTGAAGTATGATAGAATATTTCATCGTTGGAAGCATGAGTCAAGAGCGTAATCAAGTTATGGTAATCATCATACTCCAGATTGTATGCCTTATATTCTGCCGAATCTCCGGAAAGAAAGCCTTTCTTACAGAAGACATAATCTGTTACACGCCTGATGCAATCATTCTGGAACTGTTCATCATAACGCTCTAACAAAGAAAATAGCGTATTAGAACTATAATAAAACATGGCAGGCGCCATACCATATAAGATGCATTTCTGATCGCGCAAAGAGCAATGATCCAGACTAGTTGGCAAATACTTACTGCACAATGTCTTAAACTGGTCGGTATCATTTGCCAAAGCATATTCCAGCGCCAATGTTCCCCAAATGATAGCTTTCTCTCCTGTAGACAACTGGGTATCTATGTCCTCAGCAAACTGATTGAGCTGTTTTTTATCATCACAGACTTTGTATCTTACTAACAAACCCATAGAACGAGTATAGAGTTCCAGGGCTATATTGTAGGCTGTAACACAGGAAGAAGATACAAGAAAGCATTCCGCCTTCATTTTGTTGCACTTTTCCAGTATCTTTTCTGCATCGTCACTAGATACCTTAGCAAAACTCTTAGCCAAGAAAAAGCCGCACTCTATCCTCGGTTTCAGAAGGCTTATGGAATCCCAACTGTCAAATATCAACTGTTTGATTCTATTAGCAAATGTATCTTCTGGGAAATGCTTATGCATCCAGAGAAAAACCTGCATAAAAATAATCACGCGACTAGACGCCTGTTCCAGTTGTTCGAAATAATGGAAATTACTCTTTATGATTGGCAAAAAAGCTTCATGATCTATATTATCAGCATAATAAAGCATGTGAGAAAGCAAATCCAACGGATTCTCCAGATTTCCATAAGTATTATCCGTCTTCGAAATGAGTTCAAAGAAATAATTCAGCTTGACTTTCTTTTCATCTTGCTTTAGAAGATACTGACAGGCTGCCAGAGAATAGGCTTTCTTCTTTCGCTCCTGGGTATTGACCTGTTCTATCAACTCATCTATCATTGTTGGATAGTCACATACCAAAGCCTTGATAGGTTCTTCTACTACTTTTAAATGATAGGCTGTTTCCTGTAAAAGATGACGGACACCATTCGTGATTTCTTTTCGGATTTCTACCGTAGATGTCTGAAGTATCTTTTCTGTCTCTGACTTTTTTCCCAGATATTCAAAACGACCGAGCAATTTTGAGAAACATGCCACACGCACAGATTCATCTTCCAAGTCAATGATGTAGCAATAGAGATCTTCAAGCAAGCTTTTATACTTTTCCGGTAAATTATCCTTAATGGCTTCGATAATGGTCAATTCTGCATCCACATAATCAAATGTTGGGTATTTGATTGTCTCACGTACTGAATCAACGTATATCATAGCCTTACTCATTTCTTCTCTGGTCATTTTTGCCATAGAGTGGCAGACCGTATTGAGAATCCTTGCTTTTGGCATATCAGTATCAGAGACAGCAACGATAAGTTGGATAGCTTCTAAAATCGCCTTTCCTATATTTACCTTGTTCTCATGTTCTGGCAACCAAATCTGCAGGAGATGCAACTTTCGGGTATCACTTGGAAGTTTATCCAACTCCTCCAGAAAATACTCTACAGAAACATCAGCAAACAAGTTCTTGGCTGCATGGGTAAAATTACGCAGTCCATCATCTTCAATCTTGGCACTAACCATATCAAAGTTGGTTACGTTGCCGGTTTCAGAATCCGACTTATTTGCCATTAATGACATCAGCGTATATACACGGTCAGCATTTATGGTTTCCTTATTGGCTTTTGCAACACGGTCAACTATACCAATCGCTGATTCATAATCTATCGGCATCAGAAGTTTTGCCAACTCAATAGCCTTGCTTGGTATCTTTTCAAACTGAATGACAGAAACCAACTGATTAATATTCTCTTTGATAACCTCATAATCAGATGGTTTCAGCAAATTACGTTTTCTAGCAATCAGTAAGAAAGATTTCAAGCGTTCTTCTGAAAGATAAACATTCTGGGCCATAGCCAATGCTTGTTCGGCATGCCCAGTAACAAGAAGTGCTTCCAACTCATTATCCCACAACTCATTCTTCTCTATCTCTCGAGACATCGATTTGTTGAGAGCAAAGCGAAACAAAGTTGCAGCGTACTTCTCAGGTGACTCCTTACAAGAATCATAACCAAATTCACATTGTTCATTGAGAGCAGCCTGAGACCGATTCGATACCACTATCTTCTGAATATTCTCTTTGCACAGATAAGCTACAAGCTGGTCGGTCATATTGAGGGCCTTCATGAGAGGTGGCACAAAACTGCTATGAGTCTGCATATACCGAGGCTGTTGGATAACACGCAGTATTTTCAACTCCATCTCTTGCTTGAAACTCTTCAATTGTCTCTTTAAATACTTATGAAAGCCTTCATTAACAAACGAACAGATGCCGTTAGGATGAACAGATATGAATTCATTATACTTCTCTACTAAACTCTGAAAGTCATTCTCTGACAAGGACAGAATATCTCTGGCTACTGGTACATGCAAAGGAAACTCCGTATAAGTCAGCAAGGCAAAAAAATCCAATGTGGCAGGATCATTGCCTGCAAAAATATGCTGAAAATCCTCATCATACAAGTCGCTAGTTCCTGTAGCATTGCTATCAAGTAATTCCTTCAATTTTCCTTTTTCTATATAGCGGTGGAGAACAACATTCATCCGATGTCCTTTTCCTTTGGTAATTCGATACAGGGAATCCAAAACCTCTTCAGAAATATCGGGAACAGACTTACGAAAATAATCTTTCACGTCTGCAGGTCCAAACGGAATTATTTCATATTCGCTTATACTCAATTTGGAATTGGAAGGTATCATCTGTCTGATGGCATCAATTCTTCCTGAAAAGATAAACTTTCCCTGCCCCCATAGCATTTTTTCGAAAAAGCGTTTGATACTTTCCATTTTCTCTGCTGGAATATTATCAAAGCCATCAAAGACAAAATACAAAGGCTTATCTGAACTTCTAAGCTTTCGAAGTGCAGAAAACGTCAGATATGGTAAATTTGCCTGAGATGCATCTGCTATATTGAAATCGTCTTCGTTTCCATTCACATACCAGTGTAACTGCTGCGCTACGCTGACTTCCATCACCTCAGCATCCATAAAAACGATATTGAGTCCATCATAGAAATAGCTTACGCAATTGGCACCATGCTGCTTAGCAAACTGGGCCAAAAGAGTGGTTACTCCAACTCCATCATCACCGTATAAACAAAGTATGCTGTCATTCTCCAGACGCTTCTCGCATAAGGCTAATTCCGAAGTACGATTGATTTCATTAGCAACAGTACATGGCCTTGTTTCGCTATAGTAGTACATATCAGCAATAACTCCAGCAGGTACAACTTCCTTGCTGCAGTTACGACTGCGCAATACGTGCTTAGCATAGTCTATACCATAGAAATTCTGAACAGAATACTTAGCAGTTGGCAGTATCTGTACATTACCATTATTGATTTCAAATGATTGATCTCTCATAATCATATCGTTTTTTTAGTTTATTTCCATTTATACCAAGCCTCGTTGATATACTTGCGGATATTACTGATACCAGAAGTTACTTGAGGTGCCAGTGGTTGCAAGACTTCGATGAACTCCTGCTTTACCATAATATCTTGATCAATCTTTACATCAGTATCATTCACCATATCCATCACCACCTGTGCCAATTCCTTGGCATTGGTGCAAGCGGCAAGCTTGGCTACATATTCTGCTAATGCTTCCCCATTATTAATATATAGGGAAAGACGGGTTGTTTCTGGAGAGAAAATAGGATCCTGACTTTTGGTCTTCGTCTTCATCATCTCCTCTATATACTTGTCGCCATAGAAGTTTTGCTCAGCCTTTGTAGCATTGGGCAGAATCTGGTTGTTGCCGCCAGAGATATTGAAGACGATATTTGCCTTATTGGTATCTTCCATTGCTGTGATTTTTATTAAAAGTGAACGTATCGTGAATGAGTGGTAAACAGATGGTGAACGTCAGTGAAGGCATTTGTTTTCGCCTCCCCAATGTTGTATCTTTGCAACGTCAATCAGAACAAACGGGATTGCTAATCTCTTTGGACTGACGATGACATAACTTGAGTATTAATCTTTTAAATGTTTTCAATTATGAGTAAGAGTTACAAAGTTTCAAAGAAGACCATGAACATGGGTCCTAAAGAGGGTAAAACCGTGTATAGCGTTCGCCCTTACAGTTACGGTACATTGACTACCAAGGATATTGCGAACCAAATCGCAATGGAGTCAACAGCTACTCCAGCAGATGTGATGGCGGTACTCGACCGCTATACCTACTACGTGAAGGAGAACCTGAAGAAGGGGTACGACATCGAGTTATTCGGCTTCGGCAAGCTCTATCTCCGTTTCCTCACCGGCAAGGCAGTGGAGAAGGAGAAGGATGCGACTGCCAAACTCGTGAAGAGTATCCTTCCTGCCTTCCGACCATCGTACTACCTCTTGAAAAACGGTAGCCGTGTTTACAACCTGATTCCTGATTCCATTGAACTCGTCAAGTATGGTGATGAGAAGAAGGACAAGCCTACTGGCGGTACTACCGATGAGGAGAAGAAGCCTACTACAGGCGACTCTACGAATGGCGGTGAGAACGCTGGTGGAGAGAACACTGGCGGCAGCGAAAACACTGGTGGCAGCGAGAATACTGGCGGTACAGGTTCAGAGAACGGCGACAACGTTGATTTCTAAGCAGTAATGTTCAACCCTTTAAATTGATCCATGATGATGAATGATTCTAACAGTTTATAGTTTAAAGAGCCTATTATGATTAAAGATACATTTCCTATGAACATCGGGGAGGAGAAGGTACGCTCAGAGCGTACACTCCTCGCCGGAGTTGAAGACGGCAAGACCATGATGTCTGCCGACTCTGTGAGATTTCTGGTGCTGCATTGCTCGGCTACCCGTCGCAATCAGGACTATAGTGTGGAACAGCTGAGACGTGACCATAAGGCCCGTGGCTTTTATGATATCGGCTATCACTTCTACATCCGAAAAGATGGTACGATGACGCAACACCGCAAGCTGCTGGAGGTGGGTGCGCATGCCCGACCTTATAATAGATGCTCTATCGGCATCTGCTATGAGGGAGGTCTGGATGAGGAAGGCAAGCCTTGCGACACTCGTACACCTAAGCAGACTGAACGTATTATCGAATTGCTGTATAAGCTGCATAAGTTGTTTCCAAAAGCGAAGATTGTGGGACATCGTGACTTGCTAGGCACTACACCTAAGGAATGTCCTTGCCTTGATACCCATGCAGTATTCGGGTGGATAGAAGACCTTTAGTCCCTGCGGAAAATGTCTCGTGTATAAACCTTATCCTTTACGTTATCAAGGCAAGCGTCATAGCGGTTGGCTATAATCGCATGGAATAGTCAAGAGACCATATTCTCTATTCTATTTTCTGTAAGAAAGCTTTAGGAATATATCCTGTCGTAACAGCACACAGCCCCTTGATACTCACATAAAGCTTATGATCTTTTTTGATGCGGACGACATAGCCTTCCGCTCCTTTCAAAGGACCTTCAATGACTCGGAACTTGTCGCCTTTGGTAAACTTCGGATTATACTCATCGTAAAAATCCAGTCCTTCAACACCAGAAGTTGCGACTATATTGAAGATTTTCACTTCACGTTCTGAAATTTTTGAAGGTTCTTTCAGGTTCTCAGAATTCTTTCCACGATAGAGCATCACTTTATTGAGAAATCTGCGTTCAATCTCTTCGGCTTCTATTCTCGTAGAACGAAAAAGAATGAGAGATGGCATAATGGGAACTTCCTTCACCAGTCTCTTTTTCTTATTCTTGTCCCAATATTCTTGTTTCACATCATAAATGTGTTCTATCTCATTGGTAACGAAATAAGCTTTGATAGGCTTTCCTTTTCCAAAAAATATCTTGAATGCGTACCAACTCTTCTCGTTGTCTGGTTGTAACATTGTTTATTTTTTCCATTTTGATCAGGATACAATTCTCATTCCCCCGTGTCGTGAAATCATGTTTCAAAACACTTGGCAAGAAAGGGTTGGTTAGTCTATTCCCGATACCGGAAACCTCTAATCACAGACGTACTCCTGACCCAAGAGCATGATAGTCTGCAACCCTTGGAATGATTAGCTATCCGATTCCTTTGTCTTAAAACCCTTCCCTAAATCACTCCATTTCTTCTGAATCTCTACATAAGAGACACAGAAAAACCGAAAACATTCGTTCTATCAACGACTTATCAGATTACAATCAAAATGATTGCTGAAAAATTGTTGATTTTCGTAGAAGAACATTAAATTTTTAACATACATAATTTGCTAGTTTCCAACTTTTTTCGTATTTTTGCAACGAGATTCTGTGTCTCTTATGTAAAGATTCAGAAAAATTGGTTCATTTTGGTTCATTTTGGTTCATTTTGCAAAAACCCTCTTTTTATTCATTTTTACGGCTTATAGGACTGCCAGAATTTTAGCGTTGGCATCATCCACTTCTGAGCTTTTGATGGAGCGGAGATAGATTTGTGTGGTGATTTCGGAATGATGCCCCAATGCCTCGCTGATGACTGAGATTGGGATATGGTTGTCTCTTGCTGCCGTTGCCCAGGAATGGCGGGCGACATAAAGGGTGAGCTTGCCCTTGATTCCTATCTTAACTCCTAACTTCCTGAGATGGTAGGAGATACGGGCTTCTGCATTGTGATACAGGCGTTTTTCATCTCGCATTTTGTCAATAGTTTTATCTAGTCTTTTGTTCCCTTCATCAACAAGGAAAGGGAAGAGATAAGGTGAGGTGACGGTCTGCGCCTGATACTTTTCCAACAACTCCTGCATCTCCTTCTCCCATCGGATGGTGAGGCGTTGACCTGTCTTGCTTCGGGTGTAATGAAGATAGTCGTCCTTGAGGTCGGATTTGCGGAGGTGTGCCAGGTCAATGAATGAGATACCACGCAGATAAAAGCTCATCAGGAATGCATCCCTTGCCATCTCTTCTTTGGGAGACAGTTCCTTGACCGACTCCAAACGCTTGATCTGGCTGACAGATTCTGTGGATATGGCTCTCTTGCGGGTTTGTGCAATACCGGTATAGACTTCCCTGAAGGGATGCTGCTGTGGCGCCAGTCCCTTCGCCACGGCTTTGTTATAGGTAGCGCGGAGGATGCGGAGGTAGAAGGAACTGGTGTTGCTGCATACCTTCGCTGTATGATGCAGGTAAGCCTCATACGAGTGCATCACGTCTGCATCTATCTCACTCAGGGCAATGTCCTGGTTGTCTCGGTATCGCTTAAAGCTGTTGAGGGTTGCTCTGTAATGCAGCGAGGTACGGTATTGCCCGTTTTTCATCAAAAGGGCGATAAGGAGGTTCATGAACTGGAATAACGACTCTGATACTTTCTTGTTTCTTGACATAATACGTATGTATTTTTGATGTTATAAAAAAAATGATAGGGACACCTCTGTCTCTATCAAAGAAACAAAGATGCCCCTATATATAAAGGTATCAGAATCAAGTGCCGCAAAAATACAAAGTAAAATACCGCAAAAATACAAAGTAAAATACCGTTAAAATACAAAGTAAAGTACCACAAAAATGCAAAATTGTTTGTAGATTCCACTATTTATTACTATCTTTGCAAACAAAAACATATTGAATATGAAGTATTTAGATAGAATAGCAGACAGAATGCTCCGACTTCGTCTGGAAGCCTTTGGAGCAGTACAGATTGTTGGACCAAAATGGTGCGGAAAAACCACTACGGCCATGCAGCTGTCAAAGAGCGTAATCAAGATGCAAGATCCAGATAAGCGTGAAGGATATCTGGCGACGGCACGTACCAAACCATCCTTGCTGCTCAAAGGCGAAACACCACGACTGATAGACGAGTGGCAGGTAGCACCAGTTTTATGGGATGCTGTTCGGAATACCGTAGATGAGCGAAACCAGAAAGGTCAGTTTATCTTAACCGGTTCTACAGTCGTCGAAGACAAAAACGGAGAAATCATGCATACGGGTACTGGCCGCATCTCCAAGATGCCCATGTATCCTATGAGCCTTTATGAGTCAAAGGAATCAACAGGCTCCATATCTTTACGTTTATTGTTTGATGATCCAGCTTACGATATTGATGGATTGCAGTCAGACATGACCGTGGAGAAACTGATTTTCGCTGCTTGCCGAGGCGGTTGGCCAGCATCACTGGACGTCACTTCGCAGGAGGCACAATTACTGATAGCACAGGATTACGTAAATGTGATTTGCGATGAAGATATATCGAGGGTAGATGGCGTAAGAAGACAGCCAGCTTTGGCTCGACTCATCATGCGTTCTTATGCCCGGAACATCTGCACCCTCGTCAAGAAATCCAAGATGTTGGCAGACATCACGGTAGAAATGGAGAAAACGTCGATGCCAACATTTGATGATTATGTTTCTGCCCTGCAACGATTGTTTGTCATAGAAGATGTGGAGGCATGGTGTCCGGCAATCCGCTCAGCCGCTGCAATCCGTTCGGGAGCCAAGCGCTGCTTTGTAGATCCGTCCATAGCTGTTGCTGCTTTGGGTATGTCACCAAGAAGTCTGGAATTAGACCTTCGAACCTTTGGTTTCATATTCGAGTGTATGTGCATTCGCGACCTGAAGGTATATTCGCAAGCCTTGGGAGGTAGAGTCTCTTACTATCACGACCGCTATGACCTGGAGGCAGACATCGTGCTTCATCTTGCAGATGGCCGCTATGCCTTGATAGAATGCAAGTTGGGTAGTCGGGAGATAGAAGATGGTGCCAAGCATCTCCTGCAACTACGGGATCTGATTCGTGAGAAGAACAAGACAGAGCATCAGATGCCACTCAGAGAACCAGACCTGCTGATTGTCATGACAGGAGGCGAAATGGCTTATACCAGAGAAGATGGAGTAAAGGTTATACCTTTGGCTACATTAAAAGACTAAGAAAAGGGCACTCATCCTTACCTCACTTAGGATACCACCGCCCTAACTACCTTTTTTAACATAGTTAGGGCGGACTTATAAGCGATAACTCTGCCCTAACTACATATTTTTATATAGTTAGGGCGGTGCTATCGCAAACATATCCTCTTTTCCTCCCCTATCTCATAGGGACAGTATCAGTTTTGAAAACGGACATTAAAGGGGGTAGCACCATCACTCTATAACCCAATCTATCCAATTTTCAGGCGTCACGATGCACTTATCTTTCACCTGATAAGCAGAAAGGAAAGAGGCCGGGAACTTTGTATTGGCACGCTTAGGATTCCACTTCATTTCAAACAAGGAAAACTGACCATCACACTCCTCCAGATAATCAATCTCCTGCTGCTGACTGGTACGCCAAAAATAGCTGTTTACATATCGTCCTGCATTTTGGTTCGCCTTCATTCGTTCACTAATGAAGAAGTTCTCCCACAAAGCCCCCACATCCTGCCGGAGAGCAAGAGGTGCAAAGTTCTGCAAGATTGCATTACGTATTCCATTATCATAAAAGTAGAATTTCTTAGCACGTTTCAACTCCGTACGTAAGTTGCGACTAAAGCCATTCAACTTGAATATGATATAACACTTTTCGAGCAAATCAATGTACTTCTCTACCGTTTTATTATCTGTTCCTACGGTTTGCGCTAACTCATTATATGAAACTTCACTTGTAACCTGCAGTGCCAAGGCAGTAAGCAGCTTGGACAACAGGGCTGGGCGCCGAACACTTTCTAAATTCAACAAGTCCTTGTACAGATAACTGTTAGACAAATTATACAGCAACTCCTTTGCATCCGTCTCATGATTCATGATATCTGGATAAGAACCATAAATAAGCCGATTCTCTAATGTTTGTTTTACACTAAGCAGTCCATGAGCCTTCATCAGCTCTCCTGTAGAAAAAGGGAAAAGATGGTACTCAAACTTGCGTCCTGTCAAAGGTTCGTTGAGCTTATTCTGCAATTCAAAAGAGGAGGAACCTGTCACCAAGAGTTGTACATCTGGGAAATTATCCGTGATTCGTTTCAAAACCATCCCGATATTCTCTACCCGTTGAGCCTCGTCTATCACAACAATAAGGTTGTTGCCAATAAGCAGACGCAACTCAGAAGAATTTGCCTTTGCCAGCAACTCTCTTACTTCCGGTTCATCGCAATTCAACATAAGAGTAGGTTCTTCACGATTCTCGAGCACCATTTTAAACAGCGTGCTCTTACCCACTTGTCTGGCTCCAATCACGATGATAGCCTTCCCGGAAAACATCCGGGCTTCAATTGTATCTTGTATTTGACGACGTATCATAAATATCCTTTCTTTTAAGTTATGAATCCTTCTTTCTTTCGGATGCAAAGATAAGGAAAAATAATCGTAATCCCAAAATTTATACCTATTTTTGGGATTACAATCCTAAAAAACATAGTAAATTTTGGGATTAGAGCGTTATTTCAACGTTTTTCACCGACCTGCCCCCTATCTCATGGGGGCAGTATCAGTTTTGAAAACGGACATTAAAATATCATTTATCCAAAGAGATCATTCATCCTTACCTCACTATTCACCAATCCACTATGCATATTCTGCTTCACCCCATAAGTCGTGATGAAAGTATGCAGCAATGCCTTCTTCGTCTTGGTCGCCACAGAGAAGGAAGACATCCTGTCACGCAGCCGCTGCTCATAGCTGGCATCTATCACAAACTCATCCTTGGCATATTTCATCTCACAGATATTGATAGCTCCATCAGCACGGTCTATCAGCATATCTATCTGACCTCCTCGCCATTCTGCACCAGTAGAATCTACAAAAGGACGGCAGAACCAGGAATAAACATTCGCCAAAACACCAGAAATACCCAATGCCTTCTTGATCTGTGGGATATGATGTAGGCATACCTGTTCGAAAGCATAACCGCTCCAGGCTGTTCTACTTCCCGAATTGCGCATGTTACTCCAGAAGTTCTTATCCTGCCCACTGTTATTTGCCACAAAACGGGTATAGAACAATGAGTATAAGTCAGTTAACTGATATAGGGCATCCCTTTCACTCTTTCCTATGGTAGCATATTTCCTGATAAAATCGCATTTCTTCAGATTCTCCAGGATTTCTGATAACTGTCCACCGCCTTTCAGTTTCAACTCATCCATCAATTCCTTACGGGTCATCCCCTTCATTTTTTCAGAAAGCACCTCTACTATCTTGCGATAATGCTTGGAGTCATTAAAGAGGGAACGGAAGAGGAAATCGAATTCTCCACGTAATGGCGAATCCTGCGAGAAAAACAGTCTGTCGATGCACACGTCTAACGGCACACCACGCTCCAGCATATCAAGATAATAAGGAATACCACCCAATATCATATACACATCCAATACCTGCTGGCGGGTAAGAGCAAGGCCTTTCAATTCGTTTAAGAACAGCTCTGTCTCGCCCAGAGAGAATGGAGCCAGATAGATCTGCCGGGTAACGCGACCATACAATCCGCCCTTATCGCCTATAAACTTAGCCAACATCCACGTGGTGGAAGAGCCACAGACGATCAGTTTCAGTTGAGGGACCATAGAAGCCCATGAATTCCAGAAATAACTGAAAGCTGCGATAAAATTGCTTTTGGGCGTATCCATCCAAGGCAGCTCATCAAAGAACAGAACAATCGGTTCCTGCTGAGATAAGCCCGACAGATATTCACGCAAAGCAGCAAAAGCCTCAAACCAGGTTTTCAGCTTGGGCACGGTCTGCTTAGCATACTGCGCCAACGCCATCCGAAACTGCTCCAGCTGTACCGCACGGCTCACTTCATACATACCAATAAAGGAAAAGGCAAACTGGTCGTTGAACATTTTTCGAACCAGAAAAGTCTTTCCTACGCGCCTACGACCATAGATAGCTATCAGTTCTGCCTTGTTGCTTTTACAACGTTCCAGAATGAGTTTCTGCTCATATTCACGTCCTATTATTCCGTTTGCATCCATAACTTTCTGATTTTATTTCATTTATACTAAATCTTACGGTGCAAAGATAAACAAAAAAAATGAAATCTGCAAGGATAACACCGCCCTAACTACCTTTTTTAACATAGTTAGGGCGCACCTATAAACGATAACACCGCCCTAACTACCTATTTTTATATAGTTAGGGCGGAGCTATCTACAAATATCACTTCTTTTCTTCCAGATGCTTCTTCACGGCATCCTCGATATCAGCCTTGTAATT
>ERZ1026866.286-NODE-286-length-33326-cov-7.646689_pt1 | contig 33326 bp, 29 predicted proteins | sample MGYA00380163_ERZ1026866 | MGnify/ENA primary metagenome ERZ1026866 (study PRJEB33269, sample SAMEA4719799) | human gut metagenome | biome: human-associated habitat; feature: organic feature; material: feces | place: Cameroon | collected 2013-10 ...
TGAGCAAGGCTACGCGCCGTTGGCTGCGCAGCCTCGGTGCTCCGTCATGTCTTGTTACGCCAAACGCCCTTGAACCGCACGACCCGTTGATGACGCTCACGGACATCGTGGAATGTCCTTACGGCGACATCTGCAGCTTGCTGGACGCGTTGACGGCGACTCCGGCGAAGGATGAGAGAGGCTTTTACGAGCGCTGGAAGTTCTTGCTCGACGAGTGCGCAGAGCGTGCCGCCAACTATGATCCCGCATTTTCGCAGATGGCGGTGGTGAGATATTTCGAGGAACAGCTCGACGACCTTGACATGGACATCTTCGTGCATTACGCCAACAGCTCCGCCATTCGCCTTGCCTGTATCTACGCCAACCACTACGTATGGTGCAATCGTGGTGTGAACGGCATCGAAGGTTCGCTGTCCACGGCGGCTGGCTTCTCGCTTGCCTCGACGGGACTGACGGTCTGCGTAATCGGAGACCTCAGCTTCTTCTACGACCAGAACGCGCTGTGGAACCGAAACCTCAACGGCAATCTGCGCATCCTTCTCCTCAACAACCGCACGGGTGGCATCTTCCGCTCTCTGCCGGGTCTGAAGGACAGTCCGGCTGCTGACGACTTGGTGGCAGCCACGCACGAGACGACGGCTCAGGGCATCTGCACTCAGAACGACATAGGCTATCTATCCGCAAAGAACATGCAGGAGGCACAAATCGGCATTGTGACGCTGCTGACGCGTCAGACTGACCGCCCCCTGCTGCTGGAGGTGTTTACCGAAGCAGAAGCGGACGCTAAAGCGACTTTTGATTTTTATATTGCTGAATAATTGCTATATCGAATATATATATGGAAAAGGAGAATAAGCTCATACTGTTCAAAGATAATAATGGCAAGGTATCTGTAAATGTGCGCTTTGCTGATGAGGATGTATGGTTGACACAAGAGCAATTAGCTCAAATATATGCCACCACACAACAGAATGTCAGTCAGCATGTTAAGAGTATCTATGCTGACCAGGAACTTATTGATGAGGCAACTCACAAGAAATTCTTGTTAGTTCGTCAGGAAGGCTCTCGTCAGGTAAAACGTGAGATAGACCATTATAATCTTGACATGATTATCGCCCTTGGTTATAGAGTGCAATCTCCTGTGGCTGTACATTTCCGCCGATGGGCAACTGAGCGTTTGCATGAGTATATCCAAAAAGGATTTGATATATGAACGAGTGGATAATGAAAAGCCATTTGTTGGTATGACCAATTTTAAGGGTAATTATGTAACTCGCGATGATGTGAAGATAGCTAAGAATTATCTGACAGAATTGGAGCTGCAGCGTTTGAATCTTTTGACTTCGCAGTTTCTCGATTTTGCAGAATTTCAAGCCTTAGAGCAGACACCGATGCGGATGGCGGATTGGATTGCTGCACTTGATGATCAAATTCTGCGCCTTCGCAAGAATATATTGGAAGGGAATGGCAGTATTTCGCATAAGGAAGCCATAGAGAAGGCTGAACGAGAATTCGAGATTTATAGAGAACGTGAGATGCGTATGCTGGAAAGTGATTTTGACAAGGCTATTAAGCAATTAAAGGACAAATAACTTGTCTACCTGTCTTACTGTCTAAACAACAATAATAATCAACTTACAACAATATGGAAAAAAGAAATTGGGTGCCCGTGGAGGGCTTTGACTTTAAGGAAATCCTGTTTGAGGAATATGATGGCATCGCCAAGATCACCATCAACCGTCCTCGTTATCGTAATGCCTTCACCCCCCGCACCACGTGGGAGATGTCGCAGGCATTCGCTTGGTGTCGTGAGGCACAGCGTATCAGCGTTGTCATCCTTACCGGAGCCGGCGACAAGGCGTTCTGCTCTGGTGGCGACATGCATGTGAAGGGACGCGGCGGCTATGTCGGCGACGACGGCGTACCACGCCTTAACGTCCTCGACGTGCAGAAGCAGATACGCTCCCTGCCGAAGCCCGTCATCGCCATGGTCAACGGTTACGCCATCGGTGGCGGACATGTCCTCCACCTTATGTGCGACCTCACCATCGCCAGCGACAACGCCATCTTTGGTCAGACCGGACCTAAGGTAGGATCCTTCGATGCCGGTTTCGGTGCCAGCTATCTCGCCCGCATCGTCGGTCAGAAGAAGGCGCGTGAGATATGGTTCATGTGCCGTCAGTATAGCGCCATCGAAGCAGAGCGCATGGGAATGGTGAACAAGGTGGTGCCCTTCGATCAGCTTGAGGACACCTGCGTGGAGTGGGCGCAGACCATGATGGAGCGCTCGCCGCTTGCCCTTCGTATGATAAAGGCAGGTCTCAATGCCGAGCTCGACGGACAGGCTGGCATACAGGAACTTGCCGGCGACGCCACCATGCTCTATTACATGCTCGACGAGGCACAGGAGGGAGGTCGTGCGTTCCTTGAGAAGCGCAAGCCCGACTTCAGCAAATATCCCAAACTGCCATAACCGTCACACCTTATGAGCTATAAGATAAACATCGAGCCGCGCACGTTCCACTTCAAGCAACCGGCTGGAACGTCGCGCGGTGTATACACCACACGCCAGTCATGGTTTCTCACCGTCACCGACACGGAGCGTCCCGGCGTGAGCGGAGTGGGAGAGTGTGCCCCGCTCCCCGACCTCAGTTGCGACGCCCGTCCCGACTATGAGCGCACCTTGCGTTCGCTGTGTGGTATGGTGGAGACGATGGGACGTGTGCCAGCAGATATGCTCCGCCCTTACCCCTCCATGCTCTTCGGTCTTGAGACGGCCCTGCTCGACCTCCAGAACGGAGGCAAGGGCATGCTCTTCGACACGCCGTTCACACGCGGCGAGGAAGGCATCACCATCAACGGACTGGTGTGGATGGGAAGCTTCGATGAGATGCTTGAGCGTCTTGAGGCCAAGATGCGCGACGGATTTCGCTGCGTGAAGCTGAAGATCGGAGCCATTGACTTCAACCACGAGTTGTCGCTTGTCCGCCATATTCGTGAGGCATTCACGAAGGACCAGATAGAGTTGCGCGTCGACGCCAATGGCGGTTTCTCTCCCGCACAGGCTCCGCAACGCCTGGAGCAGCTCGCCCGTTACGACATCCATTCCATCGAACAGCCCATCCGTCAGCACCAGTGGCGAGACATGGCTGCATTATGTCGCGAAACGCCCATCCCCATAGCCCTCGACGAAGAGCTTATCGGCGTAAACCTCCCCGGCATGAAGGAGGAACTGCTCGACACCATCCGCCCCCAATACATCATCCTCAAGCCGTCGTTACACGGTGGAATGAGTGGAGCAAGGGAATGGATAAGCATGGCAGCCGAGCGAGGCATCGGCTCATGGATGACCAGTGCCCTCGAAAGCAACGTAGGTCTGAACGCCGTAGCCCAGCTCGCTGCCGACATCTACGGCCCCGACATAAAGATGCCGCAAGGCCTCGGCACCGGACAGCTGTTCACGGACAACGTGGAGATGCCGCTGAAGATAAAAGGAGAGAAAATCTGGAGGTGTTAGCAGTAAAATCATGAATTTATCTATTACCAGTAGATAAAAACCAGTGAATTTATCTATTGCCAGTAGATAAATCGCTGTATAACGTCATTTGCATTTAGCTACGCCATCTTATAAAACACACAAAAACGGCTATAGACGCCCTGCGTTAAAGGGACAGTCTATAGCCGTTTTTTTTATTTATGTTTCAGATTTTATTTCAAAATCTTCTTTGTATATGTCTTGCCGTCGGCAACAACTCTTATGACATAGACACCATGAGGCAGATTGTTGATATTGAAGTCGCCGTTGTTAGAATCGAAACTCCTTGAAGTACCGTCCATAGAAACAATACGACCTGATGTTACAATCGTACCATTGAGCAGTAATTTGCCTGATGTCTTGTCAAACAACAGACCACTGTTGTCGGTATCCATTTTTTCTATTCCAGTCGGAGTGACAACATCAACAAGCCAACCCTTATCTGTAGCAATAGTCGCGTCTGCAGTTTTTGCTCCAGGATTACCCTCTACGAACAGCCATTTCATCCATCCACTGTATTCAGGTGCTGGTGTAAAATCGTCGAGAACTGGCAACTGCTCGTAAATTCTTTCCAAAGCATTGTCTTCAAATAGGTTATTTCTCAAAGACAGAGAAACAATCTTATTGTTTTCGTTCAGATTCAGACTGTTCAACTTGTTGTTGTCGAGGTGAGCAAGATACAAGTTGTCACCATAGCTTACATTCACACCGGTGATTTCGTTGTTCTTCGCCTCCAACCAGTATATGCTGCTACTTTTCGGATCAAGCACCTTCAGCTTATTGTTGTTTACAATCAATGTTGTCAAATCAGAACCCGAGAATTCTATCTTCTCAATATTGTTATCCGATCCGAAGAACTTTTCAAGAACATAACACTTTGAAAGGTCTACTGTTCCACTAAGTTTATTGTTATTAGCAACAATCTCTGATGCTGATGAAGCAAGGTTGAAGTCGAAACTTTCAAATTCATTGTTGGCAATGTTCAGCACATTCAGGAACGGCATCTTTTTAGGAGGTATCACGCTGCTCAGTTTATTATCGTTGAGCCACAGACTCTGTAACATGATACAGTTTGTCAGGTCAGCTCTTGTCAACTTGTTATTGTTGAAAGCTGCTATTGTAACATTACTGCACTTAGAGAGATCTATGCCGCAAATCTGGTTATTCTGAGCCATTATTACCTTTAGATAATTGCTTGCAGGATTTAATTCTGCAATCTTATTATCATTGCAAAACAGATAGACAAGCTTATTGAGCATTGAGACATCAAGAATCTCAAGCTGGTTAGAACCAACAGAGAGATTCTCAAGCAACTTATTGTTTGAGAGGTCAAGCGTCTGCAACTGGTTTTTGTCTGCAAAGAAAGTGGTCAGGTTGTTGGCAGAACTCAAGTCAATTCCAGTCAAATCATTGTATGTGACATCGATTGTTTCAAGGGCTGTACAGCCTTTCACATTAAGCTTCTTCAAGTGGCTCTTCTGCAAATCAAGGTATGTAAGCTTCTTGCAGTTACCGAAGTCTAACTCTTTGAGCTGAGTACTTGCACAGAAGAGTTTCTGAAGAGACTTTGCCTCGCCTAAGTTTAGGGAGGTCAACGGGTTTCTGTCGCATGCAAGCTGTTCGAGCTGTTCATTCTTCGAAACGTCAAGTTCTGTAATTGCATTGTTGAAGCAAGCCAGTGATTTCAGGTTAGGCATATTGCTAACATTCAATCCTTTCACTGCATTGTTGCCGAATCCTAAGTTTGTTGCTTCAGGAGCATAAATCTTGATAACAGTACCTTTCAGCACGTTTTCCAGATTCTGATAAGAACTGTTGTTTTCGTCATACTTATATGTAACCTTCACACCGTCACCCCAGTCTACATACATATCAGCAGCACAATCAATGGCGAACACGTATTTTGTGCCCACTACTTCAGGTGAGATTACGAACATTGCAGAAGCATCACCAAGCACGTCTGCTGTCTGTTCCGATTTCCATCCCTTTGCTTCAAGAGCTGTTATATCTGCAGCCTCAGAACCGGGATTACTGCCAAAAGCCATAATACCCTTCCACATCACGTCTTCTGGCAGAATTTCCATTCCGTTGATGTCAGGGAGAGATGCGAACATTGCCTCAAGTGCTTCCTTGCTCATATTGTTGCTCTTAACAGAGCCGCCTTCTATATCAAGTTGCTTTGAGAAGTTGAGATTTTCAATTTTGTTTCCTGCGCAATTCAGGTATCTAAGGTTCTTGTTTGCTTTCAGGTCAAGAACAGAAATGTAGTTTGAAGAACAATTAAGGTTCATCAAGGCAGTGTTCTTTGAAAGATCCAGATTTTCAATGTCATTTAAAGAACAATTGAGTGTATCTACTTTTGCTAACTGCGACATGTCTATTGCCGTCAGTTTATTATCGTTACAGTCAAGATATGTAAGATCATCATTGTTAGCAAAATTAAGGCTTGTCAATGCGTTTCCTGCTACGTTGACCTTCTGGAGTTTAGTGTTTGAAGAGAAATCAATATCCGTTAGTCCACATTTTTCAACGATAATATCTCTCAGTTCAGTAACGGCCGAAACATCCAAACCGCTGAGACCTAACAAAGAAGCCTTCAGTGTTTCTATATTATGATTCGAGCTGAGTTCCATCTCAGTAAGTTTTGTTCCTGTAACATCAAGATATTTGAGGTCAGGACAAACTGAAGTGGTAAGTGTGGAAATATTGGTATTGTATTGCAATTTAAGGGTTTGCAGCTCTGGAAATTTGCTTAAGTCCACAACTGAAAGTTTGTTATGATTGGCTGCAAAGTATTTAAGAGCTGGGTATGAAGGGACGTAATCAAGGTTGAACAATTTGTTGCATGATACGTCGAAATATGTCATCGCGTCGCTTTCTGGCCAACTTATGCTCTTCGGCACGCGAAGGTTGTTTACTGATACGTCAAGGTATTCAAGCTTTGTACTACCGCTTAAGTCAAGAACTTCAAGGCTGTTCTGATTCAAGTCAACATGAGTAAGATTCACTCCGTTAGGAAACTCCAGCTTCTGGAGTTGGTTGCGAGCAGCGATTAAGGTTTCCAGTGCCGGATTATTTGAAAGGTCAATACTTGACACAAGATTTCCGGATATGTCTAAGAGTCTAAGAGCTGGTTCATTCAGGACAACTCCTTTAATTGAGTCATCTTTACAACTGAATCCCTGTATCGGGTCATCAGCATTGAGCGAGTATACTCTGATGGTGTCACCATAAGTCCTGTCGGAGAAAGCTACTGTTCCTCCCCAAGGGTAATCTCTGGTGTTACCATTACCAAAATCAACATAGAAGCCGCCCTGAGAGGTGAATGCAGAAAAAGAGAGGAGCTTTCCTTCATTTTGTGCACCTTGCGTGGCTATCTTAATCGCCGGCACTCCTGATGCCTTGTCTTGTGCCGTCATCACCATTGAGAATAACGGCAGCATGAATAATGAAGTGAGTAAAATTGATTTCTTCATACATGTTGTTTTTAAAATGAATGCTGCAAAAATACGTATATTTTCCGAGGAAGTAAAGCTAAAGAATGAAAAACATTTCTTATAACGTTCTTTTTAACACTATCAATACCAATTAGCAGATATTTTCGGACTATATTTAATGTGTAATGGTGTCGAACTTATTCGTTAAAAGCACTTTGTCGTTTATTTTTATCTTTTAGTTCTTATTTATTTGCAAAATAATATATATCTTTGCAATCAGCAACTTAATGTAATATATTGATTGACTTTTATTAAAATATTTTTTAATATAAATATTGATATATAATTTTAATAATAAGTAACTAACGCAATAATAAAGATATAGTTTTACATATTAAATAACTCAAAATTTTAATTATGGAAAAGGCATTACACAAATTATTGGCTACCTTGTTGTTTGTCTCGTTAGGCATAACAACAGGATGGGCACATGCTGTCAACAAACAGACAGTGGAAGCTGACAATCCAGTACAGCCAGAAGAAGAGGTGCAAACCGTTGACTTGCCCTATTCTGTCGCATTCGATGAAGACCCTACAGCTGAAGGCGGATGGACAGTAGTAGACAATAGCATGCAGGCTGGCGCTACATGGACATACGGCTCTTACACCACGTTCGAAGGCTCGCGTCTCGGCATGGGTATGCAAGCTGACTACGGCGGCGGTCCCAACGGTGCCGGTCCTAATGACTATCTAATCTCTCCTGCATTCAATCTTGAGGCTGGAAAGACCTACACTGTAGACATGTCGTACACGACTTACCAGACAGGCGGCAACATCCTTCTTGAGTACGGTACTGACATCAATGACGTGTCTTCATTCACACAGTTCGCTACGGCACGAAAGGATGGTAACAAGTACTATCCTAACGACAAGTTCGAGCTTACCGTTCCCGAAGACGGTGTATACTATATCGCTCTCCACGCCAAGGCCGTTGAAAGCAGCAACTACGCCTATACATACGTATTCGATTTCGCTGTTTCAGAGAAGCCCGAGGAGGTGAAGCCGGTGGACCTTCCTTATTCTATTGCATTCGATGAGGATCCTACAGCAGAAGCCGGTTGGACAGTAGTGGACAAGAGTCTGCAGTCAGGCACAACATGGACATACGGCTCTTACACCACGTTCGAAGGCTCGCGTCTCGGCATGGGTATGCAAGCTGACTATGGCGGCGGTCCCAACGGTGCCGGTCCCAATGACTACCTCGTTTCTCCGGCTTTCAGTCTTGAGGCAGGAAAGACCTACACTGTAGACATGTCATACACAACTTACCAGACAGGCGGCAACATCCTTCTTGAGTACGGTACAGACATCAATGACGTGTCTTCATTCACACAGTTCGCTACGGCACAGAAAGAGGGTAACGGATATTATCCTAACGACAAGTTCGAACTGACCGTTCCTGAGGACGGTGTATACTATATCGCTCTCCACGCCAAGGCCGTTGAAAGCAGCAACTATGCTTATACATACGTATTCGATTTCGCTGTTTCAGAGAAACCCGAGGAAGTAGAGCCTACACCTCTTCCTTATTCCATTGCATTCGATGAAGATCCTACGGCAGAAGCCGGTTGGACAGTAGTGGACAATAGTCTGCAGTCAGGCACAACATGGACATACGGCTCTTACACCACGTTCGAAGGCTCGCGTCTCGGCATGGGTATGCAAGCTGACTACGGCGGCGGTCCCAACGGTGCCGGTCCCAATGACTACCTCATCTCTCCGGCTTTCAGTCTTGAGGCAGGAAAGACCTACACTATAGACATGTCATACACCACTTACCAGACCGGTGGAAACATCCTTCTTGAGTACGGTACTGACATCACTGACGTCTCTTCATTCACACAGTTTGCTACGGCACAAAAGGACGGTAACAAGTACTATCCTAACGACAAGTTCGAGCTTACCGTTCCTGAGGATGGAGTATACTATATCGCTCTCCACGCCAAGGCCGTTGAAAGCAGTAACTATGCTTATACATACGTATTCGATTTCGCAATTTCAGAGGCTGATCCTACCAGTATCAACGGTATCTGCAATATTCCTAATAATGCTGTTGTAATGGTTTACACTATAGATGGAAGAATAGCAAGTACAAATGCTGATTTCAGAAATCTTGCAAAGGGAACTTATATAGTTACTGTGAAAGCAGATGGTAAGACACAAAGTTTTAAGATTGTGAAATAATCTTTTGTAAAAGGTGAAATAATTTCATATAATAATAAATGGGAAGAAAACGTAATGAAGTTTTCTTCCCATTTTATTTATAATCAATTGTATATTAAGAACGGTAGCGCTTTTACTGCTTCAAATTGGAAATATCCTCAAGTGATAATCCTGTCATTTCAGCAACAAGATCTTGTGTAACGCACCGATTGGGGTTAAAACAGCTCATTTAGCGGGTTCTTTTCTAATTCTTCGGTGGTTCGCCGAAGATAATATTTGCATTTCTAATGCTCAATACTATGAGCCCGGCGCACATGGAAATCTTTGGTGCGAAATTTTCGAGTTATGAGAGGTTGAGGCTATGTTGTTTGTATACAGTGGGTTATGCGGTTGGTGGGTGGAGGACGTAAGTCATGGGCGTGTTAAAGTGGCTGTTTAAGGGTGCAATAGTGGCACTATTGCGGTCTGATAGTGCCACTATTGGCGTGCAAAACAAGAAGTTTGGCACCGTAAAAGGGGCTCTATGGGAGGGTAGGGACATTGCTTGTTGATAGTTCAAGAGGCTTTACTGACGGCAAAAACGCCTGAAAAGGTTTTTGGAAATCTCCAGAATCAATTTTTATTTTGTAACATGTTTTTACTCTTTGTATGATATTTGCATTGTATCCGTTGGGAAAAAGTTCGCTTGAGACCTGTTGTATAATATTTTACTGATTCAAACTGGATACCTCCTCAAGTGATAATCCAGTCATTTCTGCAACAAGTTCAGCAGACATGCCCTTGTCAAGCATTTTTCTTGCAACTTCCGCACGGCCTTCCGCACGTCCTTCCGCACGTCCTTCCGCTATACCTTCTGCGCATCCTTCCGCAAATTTCTTCTTCTCTGCCGTTCTTATGGCATTGACTATATCGCGATAGGCATTGACGCTGTCTTCATATAGCTTCAGTTCATGCTTATTAAACTTGGCTATTTCAGCTTGTTCGAAAAGACGGGTGAAGACACGTTCTTGCAATGCGGCAGGACGCTGCATTAATTTGGAGAGATTCTTTAATATGTACATCCACTTGTCATACATAGTGACAAGTTCGTTTTCTTTTTTATCAAACTTAGGTATCTCTACGTATATGTATGTAAGCTTGTCATAGAATACCTCATGGGTATCCACCTCCATCAACTTCACTTCATGGTGCCAGCGCTTAGCATTCTCAAGACCATCAGCAAAATTGAAGTTCAGCAAGCCTATTGTGTATACTGGGTTGAGATGGAAGTCCCAATCGCCTCCACGCTGCGCCTGTTCACGAATAGGAAACGTGGAATAATAGATTGTTCGGTCCTTGAAGAACTCTTGGTATACGTTCTGCATCTCTACAATGAACTTCTCGCCCTTGTCGTTCTCGCAATATACATCGAAGATGGCACGACGGGCATCTGAACGGTCGCCAAGTTGTTCGGAATTGAGATAAGTGACATCCTGCACGTTCTGCTCGCCATGAAACATAGCGTTCAGAAAGCTTATGAGCAACTCCTTGTTAAACACAGAGCCGAACAAGCGCTTAAAGCCAAAATCTGTATGTGGATTTATGTATTTCTCTGTCATAATGCTGTTTTTTATCATTCAATTAGCAAATTTACAGCATTTTCGTTAATAAACCAACATCGGTTGTTAGAAATTAAAAAAATATGTCTTCCTGTCAAAACAGCATGTGAAAGCGGACTGAATTCTGATGACTTAAAGAGCCGCTTTATGCTGCTTTATAGCCACTTTCCCACTCTAATACAGCTACTGTATGGAAAGGTATCAGTATTTCTGACGCAGCAAAATACGATAAAAACGGCTCTGGAAATCTCTATAATCGTGGCGGTCTGCCTCCCATTCCCGGGCGCATGCCTGAGGGCGGCGGTCCCATTCTGTCAGGTCGTCCCGGTCCGCCGGGTCCTCGCTGTCCGTGGCCTCTCATGCCGCTTCTTGCCTGCTTGCCACCGAAGAGGTTTAGGCGGTAGATGACGTGGAGCATGGCGTAGCTGTTGATGGAGTTGTACTGGATGTCGCTGCGACTCATTGCCGATACCGTTCTGGAGAAGTTGGTCTGGTTGTGGAGGATGTCGTAGAGCTGGAGCGAGACGGTCAGAGCGTTGCCCTTCAGGAAGCCCTGCGAGAGCTGCGCGTTCCATATCAGCTCGTTCGTGTTCATCGACTTGTCCGCATAGCCACGCCTTGAATTCTCGCGGATGTCCGTCGAAAGACTCGTTCCCCATGGAGCGGTGATGTTGATGGTGGTGCCGTAAGCGAACTGCCATGTGTCGAGATTGCTCTGCGTCTGGAGGTTGTTACGGGCGTGCATATAGTCGAGCGATCCGTTCAGCTCCACCTCCAGCCATGAGTTGCGATAACCCACGCCCAACTGCTCGCCTACACTTGTAGAGCGGGTGATGTTGCGCTGCGAGTCGGCGTTGCGCCCTACGCTGACATAACCCACACGGTTCTGATAGTCAAGATTGGTGAACGTGTTGATGTTCCAGTAGCCAGCCGTGTCAATAGCCATGTTGAAGACCAGCATACCAGACGCATTCCAGTTGCCGTTGATATTCTCCGGACGTGTGGTTCTGCCACCCGTCTGCTCGTCGTACGACACGCGGTAGCCGATGCTGTTGCGCGTGTTCTGATAGTTGAGGCTGGTCATTATCGCCATCTGGTGCTTCTCTATGTAGTTGTTGTATTCCGCACGGAGGCTGTTCGTGAACGACGGCTTCAGACCCGGATTACCCTTCGTGACGTTCAGCGGGTCGCTGTCGTCCGTGATGTCGAGGAGGTCAGTCATGGAAGGCTGCGACGTCATGCCGCGATAGTTTACTCGCAGCTGGCTCACCTTCGAGAAGCGATAACGGAAGTCGAGCGTCGGCGTGACGTTCGTGACGGTGCGGGTGGTGTCGGTGAAGACGCCCTGATAGTCCTGCTTGAACCTCGACATCTGCGGCTGCACCTTCACACCAACGTTCAACTGATATTTCTCTCTGATGACGCGCAGCATGAGGTCGATGTCGTGCGTGTAGTTATGGTATTCAGAGTAACGGCTCAGCGCACGGTCCTCGTATTCCTCATACGGACGGTCCAGTCGGTTGAGATAGTCATCCCATCCACGGTAATGCGGCGCCAAGCCTGAGAAGAAGTCGTCGCCGAGGTTGGAGAAGTCGTACGTGGCACGGTCGCTCTTGCTGTAGGCATACTTGAACTGATAACTCAGCTGCAGGAAGGCGGCACGCCAGAGCGGTTCGCTGTACGTGGTCTGCACGGCGTAGCTATACTGCTTTGTGGGCGTGACGTTGAAGCGGTTGGTCTGGTACGTCGAGTCGTTGCCGAAGCGGTCTTTCTGCTGATAGAGGCGCACGTTGTTGGTGGAGAGCGCCTTGCTGTCCGTATCGGAATAGCTGAAGTCGCCTCGCAGCGTGACGTTGCGTCCGCGCGACCCCAACTTCCTGTTGAGCTGGAGCATGGCTCCCATCTTCTTCGTCTCGCTATGGCTGATCTGTCCCGTTCGCGACGTGTTGACCATCTTGCCCTGCTCCGCCATCTTGTTGATAGCAGCGTCAGAGAGCGGGCTGTCAGAGTAAGCATAGGGGTCGTCGTTATACTGTGCCGATGCGGACGTGCTCTTGCCGTCGCTCTTCGTCAGACCGAACGATGGACGGAAGAGTATGTTGGTGAGCGTGTCAGGACGCCATTCCAGTCGCATCTGCGCATTCCATGAGTCGTTCTGCGTGTTGCTCTGGTTGAGAGAGTTGGAGAACGAACTGGTGGAACCTACGAAGTTCTCCGAAGCCGACTCCGATCGCACGTCGGAGTTGCGGTGGTTCCATCTTACCGAACCGTTCAGCGAGAGCGTCTTGCCGTCCTCGTAATTGAAGTGCGTGGCAGCCATGTTGGACGTGTTTAGACCGTTGCGTCCCATTCCGAAAGATCCGCGTCCGCCGCCACCGGGGAATCCCATGTCGCCGGTGTTGTTGAACGATCCGAAGCCCATCATGCGCAACTTGGAATTAAAGTAAGCGCCCATCAGCCTCTCGGCGTATCTGTCGTGTGTGCCGTAGGAGAGGTCGGCATTGGCGAAGACACCCTTGTTCATGCCGCGTTTAATGCCGAAGTCGAGGACGGTCTGCTCGTTGCCGTCGTCGATGCCGGTGACCTTGGCAAGGTCGCTCTTCTCGTCGTACGCCTTCACCTTATTGACGATGCTGGTGGGGAGGTTCTTCATAGCCGTCTTGGTGTCGCCGACCATAAACTCCTTACCGTCCACCTTTATCTTCTTCACCTCCTTGCCGTTGATGGTTATCTTGCCGTCGTCGCCGACCTGCGCACCGGGGAGTCGCTTCACCAGTTCTTCGATGGTGGAACCTTCCGGTGTGCGGAACGCCGCAGCGTTGTATACGAAGGTGTCCTTGCTGAGCGTCACCTTCGCTGCGTTGGCAGTGACGGTGGTGCCCTTGAGCATGATGGCGGAAGCCTTGGCAGTGATTTCGCCGAGACGGATGTCCTTAGAGGAGTCGGTGACATGGACGTTACGATACGTGTTGTCGTAGCCCACGCTGGAGATCTTGAGGATGTACTCTCCCTTGCGGTCTACCTTCAGGGCGAACACTCCACGGTCGTCTGTAACCGTACCGGCTACGTACGAGCTGTCCTTGCGAAGTAGCTGCACGGTGGTCTGCTCCATCTTCTCCTTCGTGTCCTTGTCAATGACAGAGCCGGTCAGCCTGCACTCCTGTGCGCTTGCCGTCAAAGCAGAGACCACAAGCAGTAAAACAAATAATATCTTCCGTGTCATTAGTATATGTGTGTGTGAGTTTTGATAAATAGACGATTGGAGGAGGGGAAAGGTTTAACAGGAAGAATGAAGTATTCTGCTCATGCAAACCTAATTTCCTATAGTGTATTCATAGTACAAAACGTAAAAATTTTTTTGTTTTCTTGTGAATTTAGGTGTAAGAATATACAAGTGTAAAGAATTGGCCATTTTTTGTTAAATATATCCTACTGTTCTTTTCGCTTTTCTTCTAACTTTGCCATAGAAAATAAAGCACCAGAGAGGGTTTAGCCTCATGGTTAGTGGGAGGTAAAGAGGCATTACTGCCTCGGAAGCTGGCGGCGGTTCCGCCAGCTTCTTTTCCGCCCCGCCATAGGTAAGCCTACAGACAATAAAAAAAGTAGCGGAGGTCCGAGAACCTCCGCTACTTTTATACGTCGTTTATAAAGTCTTTCCAATCTTTTCTGCTTCCTCTGCCACCATGTTGGTCAGCTCCACGAACTGCTGTACGGACAGCTGTTCGGGGCGCTTTGTCATGATGTCCTTAGCGTAGAACTCGGGCGATGCCGAACCGCCGAAGATCTGACGGAGCGACACGCGCAGCATCTTGCGGCGCTGATTGAAGACGGTCTTCACCACGCGCTTGAAGAGACGCTCGTCGCATCCGAGGTCCGTCACCTCGTTGCGGGTCATGCGTATGACGGCACTCTTCACCTTTGGAGGCGGATTGAACACCGTCTCGTCCACCGTGAACAGATATTCCACGTCATACCAAGCCTGGATGAGGACGGAGAGGATGCCGTAAGCCTTGTTGCCGGGTTCGGAAGCGATGCGCAACGCCACCTCACGCTGTATCATTCCCGTGCAGCACGGGATGAGATGCTTATAGTCGAGCATCTTGAAGAATATCTGCGAGGAGATGTCGTAGGGATAGTTGCCGGTGAGCACAAACTGATTGCCATCGAAGATGTCGTTCAGGTCCATACGCAGGAAGTCCTGCCCTATGATGTTCTCACGAAGCTTCGGAAACTTCTCGTTGAGGTAAGCCACCGACTCCTTGTCAATCTCGACGGCCTTGACGGGGCGTGGCTTGGTGACCAGAAACTGCGTCATCACGCCCATACCAGGTCCAATCTCGAGCACCGGAATGTCGGGACAGGCATCCACCGTGTCGGCAATGGCCTTAGCGATGCCGAGGTCGGTGAGGAAGTGCTGGCCGAGGTTCTTCTTCGGCCGTACGGATTTTATCATTCGTTGCTGTCTGGTTTATGATTAAGCCTCCTGGCGGTCGTCCACGTTGTCGCCCTCTGTGGGAGCGAGAGTAGCCTCGAAGTCGGTGATGCCGTTCTTAACGAGGATGTTATACCACTGGATGAGCTTCTTGATGTCTGAGTCGTGCACGCGGTCACGGTCGTAAGCGGGAAGCACCTCAGCGAAGAAAGCGTGGAGCTCGTCAGCAGAGCACTTCTTGTAGTTGAGTGAGCACTCCTTCGACTGCTCCTTCTCTCCAAGGCTCTTGAGCACCTGCCACAATGGGATGTCCTCAGCGTCTGTGTACATGGCGATGTCGCCGAGTGATGTAACGCGGTCTGAAGCGAAAGCCGGCATGCGGCGGTGTGTAGCGTCGATAGCCTCAACGATGAGGTTCATCTTACCACGTGAGACGAGTTTGTAAAGTCCAGGTTTTCCTGCTATTGAAAGAATTGTTTCCATCTTGTTATTTATTATTTATTAGTTATTATTTTTTATTTGGGCTTACACATTATTATCTGCTCTGTTGTGCAAGCATATTGTCCACCTGCTGTTCAATGTCGCTCTTGCCGTCATTTACGATGACGAAGTGGCTGCGACGTTCCACCTCTTCCTGTGCCATCTGCGTGTCAATCCATTCGGCTGCTTTCTCGGCTGTGATGTTGTCGCGGCGCATTATGCGCTGTATGCGGACATCACGCGGTGCCGACACGCACACTACGCGGTCGAAGCTTACGCGGCTGTCGAAACCGCTCTCAAAGAGGATGGCGCTCTCCAGCCATGTCATTCCAGAGGACAGGAAGTCTTCTGCCACAGCGGGATGAATCACGTCGTTAAGCGCCAGCTTGTTGGCTTCGCTCGCAAGCAGAAAGTCTGAAAGGACGCGCTTCTGCAACTGTCCGTCCGACGTATAGACTTCCTGACCGACCAGCTGACGAAGCTCCTGCTGCAGTTTCTCGGACGTGCGCATGAGTCGTTTGGCAGCGGCGTCGCAGTCGTATACGCAGATGCCACGGCTCTCCAGTATGCGGCAGACATAGCTCTTGCCCGAACCGATGCCGCCGGTAATGGCTGTTAGCATATTCTTACGTTATTGTTGTTCGATGAGATAGTCCACCTGACTGATTTGCAGCTGGGCGTTTCTCACTCCGTGCGGACTCGACTTCAGGTATATGTTGCACTTGTCCGACGGATTGGTTATCAGTTCGTTATAGTCCACCACCACGCTGAACTGGTCAGCATTGATGCTACGGAACATGCTGGCTCCCACCGTGAAGCTTATCTTGACGCGCTGCGGGAATGTGCGCAGCACCTTGCCTTCAGGCATGTTCATGGCCTTGACGGGCACCTCGATGCTCTCCTCGGTAAGAATGTCGGGGAACAGACCGATGCGGACTGTGCTCGGCACAATCTTGACGCCCTTGATCTTCTCCAGCTCCACGGTGCGTATGACGGTATCGCCGAAGTTGGTGATGTTGATGGGCACGGTCTTGACGAAGCGGAGCGAGTCGAGCGTACGCTTGTTGGCATACACCGTCACCTGGTCAGGCCAGAACTGCGTGCGGGCGAGATAATATGACTTGCCCGGCACCACGTAGCCCGCCATTCTTACGGGCAGTCGGCGTGACAGACCGAAATTGAAATAGAAGTCGAGCTTGTCGGGCTTCACCTGCACCACCTTCGACATCGAGAACCTCTGCGTCACCATCTTCATGAGGTCCGCAGCCGGCACCACGCCTTGTCCTGTCTGGCGGTTGGCGTAAGTCTGGAAGTTGACGCTAACCGGCTTTACGCCTTCACCATATATATATGAGGCGAGTGCGAATCCCTTGTCGCGCACGGTTACGCGCACCGTGTCTTCCATCTCGGTGGTGAGCACGGCGTTCTTCGGCACTCCCACCAGCCTTACGGGCACACTAATCTCCTTTTCGTAGGTCTCGTTGAGCGTCATCATCAGCCAAAAGACGCTGCTCAAGAAGAGAAAGAACAAAAAAATCAGAAACTCCTTGTTCACTGAACTGAACAAGAAGTTCCTGACTACCCGTAATATTTGCGTCAAGCGGTTTTCCATCTAAACGACGTATATTATTTGAGTGTTTCGTGTGTCTTTACTGACGGTTGTCAGCAAGCTTTACTTCTGAGCCTGTGCGCTTGCGTCTGCGAAGACGTAGTTCTTGTCCACAGAAATGACGGTGCCACGTGCGATCTCCACCTCTACGATGTTGGCAGCGAGGTCCACACGGCGTATTGTGCCGTAGATGCCACCGTTGGTTATGATCTTGTCGCCTTCTTTGAGGGCATTCTGGAACTTGCGGATTTCCTTCTGCTTTTTCTGCTGCGGACGAATCATGAAGAAATACATGATGGCAAAGAGAGCCACCATCATAATAATCATTCCCATGCCGCCTCCCTGAGCCTGCTGAGCGGCGAGTACAATAATGTTCATTTTTGTTGTAAGTGTTATTTGTTGTTTATATTTTTCTTTTGTTTTATTTAGTCTTCACGTTCCTCGTCGTTCTGCTCAGCCTGCTCTTCAGCCTGTGCAGCATAACGCGAACGGAGCACTTCGCCCTCTTCCAGTGCAGCCTGTGCACGGTTAAGGCGCGGAGTCATCGGGCGGCGCGGAGCCTGACGGCGCTGCGGACGGTCCTCGATGGTCTTCATCAGCTTGCCTGTCGACACGAGATAGCGTGCGATGGAGTCGAGCATGCCGTTGATGTATCCGCCTGACTTCGGTGTTGAGTAAAGCTTGGCGAGGTCAACATACTCGTTGATGGTGACGCTGATGGGGATGTTGGGGAACGTGAGCATCTCGGCAATGGCAATCTGCATGATCACCACGTCCATATAAGCCAGACGTGAGAAGTCCCAGTTGCGTGATGTCTCGCTCATATAGCGCTGATACTGGTCAGCGTTGAGGATGGTAGATCGGAAGAGCTTAATGGCGAAGTCCTTGTCCTCAAGGTCCTTATATTCCGGCAGGAGTTCCTGCTTGGCCTTGTTCTTCGGGTCGAAGCGCTTGATGGTCTTGAGCACGAATGTGTCCACCACTTCCTTGTCGTCGTTCCAGTAGAGGCTCTGCTCCTCGAGGAGCTGGTCCAGTGCCTCGTTTTCCTGAATGAGCTGGCGATAAATCTTGCGCCAGATTTCGCGGTCAGCCTCGTAAGAGTCGTCGGTGTCAGCCATATATTCGGCGTAAGCCTGGCTCTGCTCTATCTGGTTGCAGAGTCCGCGCACAAACTCCACGCTGTTCGTCCATGACTGCTTCTGCGTCTCGGCAAACTCCTGGAGAGCCTTGTTCTCCTCAAGCTGGACGGCAAACTTGTTGTATGCGAATTTCTGTGAAGGCATGGGTTCGCCTTCTCTCACTGCCTTCTTCGTAGCGACCTCCACACGGTTTCGCTCTTCCTGTGTGACAGCGACAATAAGCTCCAGCAGGTAGTTATAAAGATCGTATGCTTTTGACAAGCTAAAGAGCAATTCTTTCTCTGCACTGTCCATTAGCTTGTTACCGTTTTGATAGTATGCGTAGGTTAACTGAACTATCTTGATTCTTATTAATTCGCGATTAATCATCCTTCTATACTATTATATATATAATGTTTGTTTTCACGTTTTTACAGGACCGTAGCCACTTTATCAGATGCAAAAATATGAAAAAACTGATTAACTACCAAGGAAAACCACAATATTCAACATTTTTTTACGCTATAATTGTATGTTTCAGAGAAAATTAGTAACTTTGCAACGCTTTTTTGAGCACATCCGTACAGAAATACAGTTCTCGTGTGATGGCGAATTAAGGCATAAACATTAATATTTATCAACTTAATTTAGAGTAACACAATTATGAAAGAGATTAACGTTACAGGTCAGAAGCGTACAGACCTTGGCAAGAAAGCTTCTAAGACATTGCGTAAGGAGGGACTCATTCCCTGCAACATCTATGGTATCGCAGAGCAGGACGGCAAGCCCGTTGCTATGTCATTCGCAGTACCTATGACTGAGCTTCGCAAGGTTATCTACACTCCCCACATCTACGTTATCAACCTCGTCATCGACGGCGAGTCACATACAGCTATCCTCAAGGAGATTCAGTTCCACCCGGTAACTGACGCAGTTCTCCACGTTGACTTCCTCGAGGTTAACGATCAGAAGCCTATCACTATCGGTATTCCCGTTAAGCTCACAGGTCTTGCACAGGGTGTACGTGACGGTGGTCGCATGAACCTCTCTATCCGTAAGATCGACGTTACTGCTCCTTACCAGCAGATTCCTGAGCACCTCGACATCGACGTTACAGCGCTCAAGATCGGCAAGAGCATCAAGGTTGGCGAGCTGAGCTTCGAGGGTCTCGAAATCGCTACTGGCAAGGACGTCATCGTATGCTCTATCAAGATGACACGTGCCGCTATGTCTGCAGCTGCTACAGCAGCAGAGTAATCGCATAACGACATTAAACCGATTCAATAAGAATATAATGGAAGCGTACGCGTCAAAGGATGCGTACGCTTTTTTTTATTTATAAGGAAATATGGACAAATACTTGATTGTGGGGCTCGGCAATCCGGGCTACGAATACGAGAACACACGCCACAATACGGGATTCATGGTTCTCGACAAGATGGCGGAGAGCGCCGGAGTAAGCTTTGAGGACAAGCGTTACGGTTACGTGGCGGAGACTTCCATAAAGGGACGCAAGGTGTTTCTGCTTAAGCCCACCACATACATGAACCTCAGCGGCAACGCCGTTCGCTACTGGCTACAGAAGGAGAACATCGACCAGAAGCGGCTCCTCGTCGTCGTGGACGACCTCTCCATTCCTCTTGGCGACTATCGTCTGAAGGGCAACGGATCGAACGGCGGACATAACGGACTGGGCAACATCCAGCAGCTCATCGGACAGCAGTATGCACGTCTGCGTATGGGCATCGGCAACGAGTTTCAGCGCGGACAGCAGGTAGACTGGGTGCTGGGCAAATACACGGACGAGGATATGCGCACGCTCCAGCCCTCCATTGACGAGGCGGTGGAGATAATACGCAGCTTCGTGCTTGCCGGACTGGACATCACGATGAACCAGTTTAACAAGCTCGGAAAGAAGTCGAAGAAGTAAGGGAAAGGGAATAAAGAATATGGCAGATACAGCACGTATAGACAAATGGCTGTGGGCAGCGCGTATCTTCAAAACGCGCTCCATAGCCGCAGACGCCTGCAAGAACAGCCGCGTCACCATCGGCGGGCAGAACGTCAAGCCCAGCCATACGGTTAAGGTGGGCGAAGTGGTGAGCGTAAAAAAGCCGCCCATCGTCTACTCGTTCAAGATTCTGAAGACGATAGAGCAGCGCGTAGGTGCAAAGCTCATCCCCGAGATTTATGAGAATGTCACCGACCCGAAGCAGTACGAACTGCTGGAGATGAGCCGAATAAGCGGATTCGTCGACAGAGCACGTGGCACAGGACGCCCCACAAAGAAGGAGCGCCGAGCCCTCGATGCCTTCGTCGACCCGGCATTGTTCGGATTCGAGGACGAAGACGAGGAGGATTAAACTTCCTCCTCTTCATCGCTGCCCGTATCCAGCTGCGTGTCCTCCGAAATCTTGACGCCACCCGTGCGGCTGACCGTCAGCACCAGAGGCACATACTCGTCGCTCATACGGTCCGGCGATCCGACGCTGGCGGCGAAGCGTAGGGTTTCGCCGTCGGCACGGTCGAAGACGATGCCGAGGAGGGCGCCTTCGCTGTTGCTGCCTTTCACGTAAGAGGCGAAGTCAGCCTTTGAGAAGGTGCGCCTTACAAACTCGCTGCCGTCAGGACGCGTGATGAGGAGCGACACGCGGTTGTCGTAATACTTGTTGCCCTGGCCGTCCTTGGCAAGTGACAGACTCTTGTCCGCCTTGCGCTCTATGCGGATATGATAGGTGGCGCCGAGCCATTCCACGTCACGCTCTGCAGCGTTGTCGCCCATGCTCTGCACCGACTTCTTCACAGCCACCGGCGCCTTCTTTACGATGATGTTTTCCGGTTGCTTCTCCTCCTTGCACGATGCTGCCAACAGCATCATCAGCGGAAGAGCCATAACCATATATTTCCGTTTCATTATATCTCGTGTTTTTACTTTTTCCTTGTTTTTACGTCTATACAAATACAAAGGTATAAAAAAATATATCAAAACGATAGAATAACATTACAGTAATCAACGTAAAAAAACATAAATCGTAAGATGAAGACCACCCTGACAATACTGGCAGCCGTGATGAGCCTTGCCTTCTGCTCATGCGGCAGCAAGCCAGCCGATAAAGAGAAGGCCACTAAACCTGCCGTCGACACGATGGCGGTGATGGTGATGCAGGTGCAGCGCTGCTCCAAGCTCTACACCACGGAATATCGTGTGCATAAGGTACTCACGCATGACGACAAGCTGGAGATGAAGGGCAAGCTGGCAGGACACGACTATAACATTCCCGTGCCGCTCGGCAGTAGAAAGGTGGCAATCCCTGTTGATGCCACTATAAAGGCTTACATCGACTTCAGCGGTTTCTCCAGCGCGAACGTGCAGCGCGACTCCACGCACATCCGCATCACACTCCCCGACCCGCACATCGTGCTGACCTCATCCCGTATCGACCATAACGCCATCAAGCAGTACGTCGCGCTCACACGCCGCAACTTCTCCGACGAGGAGCTTACCTCCTACGAACGCCAGGGACGCGACGCCATCATACGCGAGATAGCCACGACGGACATCATGGAGCAGGCTCGTGTCAGCGCCGCCAACACTCTTGTGCCGATGCTGCAGAAGCTCGGCTATCGTCCGGAGAACATCACCATAGCGTTCAGCCGCAACTTCTCCGGCAAGGACATCATTCACCTCATCGACAAAACCACCGTAGAAAATGCGAAAAAGAGATAACATGCCGTTCATACAGCAAATCATCAAGTCGGCTGTGGCACGCTTCGTGCTCTACGCCGTCATAGCCCTCACCGTTGTTCTGGTGGCTAAGCATTACGTGAAGAAGGTCACTTCGTCATCCTCCGCCGTGACTATAGAGAAGAACGACACCATCGACATCACGCCGATGCAGATAAGGTCAATAGAGAGCATCGGCGAGTGGGAGTTTCTCACCATCAACGACGAAGAACTGGTAGACACCGTACGCAAGGGCTTCTTCGGCGACGACGAGCTGGTGCGCATCTATTACGGCACACTCCGCCTCGGCATCAACATGAAGGAAGCGCATGAGGGATGGATAGTCATGGACGGCGACACCGTGAAAGCCACCCTACCACCCGTCCGTCTGCTCGACCAGAGCTTCATCGACGAGACCCGAACACGTTCGTTCATTGAGAGCGGCAAGTGGAGCCATAAGGACCGTGAGCAGATGTATCGCCGCGCCGCCGCCATGATGCGCCGCCGCTGCCTCACTCCTGCAAACATCCGTAACGCCCAGCAGAACGCCAAGGAGCAGTTCCGTAGCATGCTCCAGTCAATGGGATACGAGAACGTAAAGGTGGAGATAGTAAATTAAAGATTTATTTTTTTGGATTATATTTCTCTTTTTAAACATATATATTTCATCGTCTTTCAAAAACCATAGCAGGTTTTTGAAAGATGTATGGAAAAACATGTTACAAAACTAACAAATACACTCATTCCTCACTCCCATAACACATTGAATACTAATAAGGAGAGTTTTTTCACAAGACCATGTAGGCAAAAGCGGCTCCAAAGTGTTAAAAATCTAAACCAAATCGATTAAAAAATAATCTCTTCTTTGTTGGTTTTAGTTATTTCACTACCTTTGCAAAAGCAAAAAAAAATAAAACTAACGTATTATGGAAGTTGCTACTGACGGTATCTATTTTATCATATATGTCACCTACATCATAGTTACGACCACGTGTTTCGCGTTGTCGTCGGTGCTCTATCTCACAAAGGGCATCAAGACGCCGCTCTCCAACAACAAGTCGTACATCAAGGGCAAGAACCTCATTGCCACCGGCATCCTCATGGAAGGCTTCGTACACCTCCTGATGTTCATAACCATCGTCCTCGGTTATGACTATCAGAACATGTACGAGTTTGTCATACCCACCATCTTCTTCATCCAGATAATCGTCATCTATGCGGGCCTTCAGACCTTCCTCTATTCTAAGGTGAACGTGTCGTATCGGCTCGGCGTATATATGTCGGTGCCGATAGTGGTCATAGCCCTCATCCATTACGCCATATTCTTCATCCCCGGCATCCACGCCATCGTAGACAGCAACAATCTCGCAGCTTCCTATGATGCCTATCTTGAGTGTGCCACGTCGCGTGTGCTCGACGCTCTGCTTACCGCCTACGTAGTGACCATATCGTCCATTGGCATTTATTTTTTAGTCGTATCGAAGGTGCGCTTCCTCTCCCACATCCGCCATTATCATGACGGCGAGGTATGCAGCAAGTGCACGTGGATTCATATCCTCGTGTGGTCGCTCATTGTCTTTTACATTCTCTGTTGCGTCACCATCCTCGTTACCACACCTGAGTTTAACGTAACGTCGCTGTGGACACAGTTTGTGCTCTCCATCATCATCACCATTAGCACGCTGAACATCCAGGAAATCTATCTGCATCTCGGTAAAGCCTTCGGCAATGCCGACACCAACGGAGAGACGCAGCAGACTGAAGCTGCCACTAACGGCGACGACAACGGAGAAGAACCAGCCACGGAAAGCAACGACGGCGACCCCATCTCCGTCATCATCGACCGCTGGGTGAACAGAGGCGACCGCCCTTACCTTGCCGAGGGGCTCACCATAAATAAGGTGGCTGAGCAGATGAACCTTAACAAGCGTCTCCTCTCGCAGTACCTTAATAATGTGTTGTGTCAGAATTTCAACGCCTGGCTAAACGAGCTTAAGGTGAATGAGGTGAAGCGCATCATCGAAGAAGAGCCCTCGCAAAACTTCAATAACATAGCCAATCGCGTAGGATTTAACGATGCTGCAGCTATGACAAAGATCTTTAAGTCGGTTTGCGGCATGACTCCGACTATGTATCGCAACAGTCTTATAAAAAAGAAGTAAAATCGTTGCTAAAATTATACAATTTGCATATCTTTGCATACCCAAACATTCGCAAACACAACTATGAATACGATAACAATTATTGCATACGTTGTTAACTGCTCCGTATGCTTAACAGTAGGCTTAATATTCCTTCTCACTCCCGCACAGAAGACGGCAGAAGGAAAGATAGAATCATTCAGTATGGCGCGTATGTGCCTTGCTGGCTCATCATTCCTTGAGGGCATACTTAGCTTTTTCACTGTTCTTCGTATTCTGAATCATCAGTTGTATATGCCCCTCAATTATTTCACCAACCCGTTATTTCTTTATTTCGCCGTTTGCTTTGACCTGACCGCCAGTATTTATCTGTTGCATGGCAAGCATCTGTCCGTCCGAACCATCATTGCTTTTATAATGCCGGTGGTGTGTGTCTGGCTCACACATATCTTGGTGTATATACCCATCCATGGCCTTAATTTATCGCCAAGTGTTTATAATGCCTTTCTCGAGACAGCGCCGGCGGTCTTTACCTGCTATATGCTTTACATAGTCCTTGTCATAGAGGGCCTTGGTATTATGTGGTTCTTGAGTAATCAGATAAGCGTATTCAGGCAGCATATCGACAACTATTACACCGGAGAGAACCAAAGTCGCAGCCGATGGCTCATAGCCGTGGGCTTGTCGCTTGTGCTCTATTATGTAGTCTGCATCATCGACATCGCGCTCTTCGATCCTACTCTCGACAATATATTCATGTGGATAAGGTCTTCATTGGTGCTTGTAAACGGCATAGCGTTCATAAAGTGTCGAGATGTCTATTGGGACATCAAGCCCGCATTCGTGGATATGGATGTGGATCATGGCTACATATTTGAGCCCGTATTAAAGACTGACCATAAAAATAACCCGAATAACGCTGCTGATGCAACTGCCACCGCCATCGCTACGTCTGGCGCAAATGGGGATACGTCGGCAGATGCGAACAACGTGTCGCCTGAAAACATAAACGCACAGCATCGTGACGCCTTTGCGTCCATCGACATTATCGTGACGCAATGGACAGAACGCCCAGATAAGCCGTTCCTCAAGGAGAGCATCACAATCATGCAGGTGGCGGAGCAGATGGAACTCAATACACGTCTTCTTTCCAACTATATAAATAATGTAAAGGGACGCAACTTCAATGCATGGATTAATTTCCTTAAAGTGGAGGAGACGAAGCGTGCCCTCCTCGCAGACCGCTCCCGCCCCTTAGGCGAAATAGCATACGAAATGGGATTCACCGATTCGGCTGCAATGTCGAAGATCTTTAAGTCTGTTGAGGGTATGCCACCCTCTGTTTATAGGCAGACTCACTGATGATATTGTTTATTCGAGGGCTAATCTGCCAATAAAGGGTGTCCGATTCCTATAACCCTCGGATCTGGAGTACGAATCAGACAGTGAATATCGTCTAATCATGTGTCTAATTGTAAAGAGAGGCTTGGGATACATACTAATCTCTTGGTCTAATTTTGCAAATTTCACAAAGAAAACATGTAAAAAGTAGCAAAAAACAGTCTAAATCGTAAAAAAGAACGGAAAAATCACGATTTGTCTAATTTTTATGCTGTATTGACAAGCGAATACAAAAAAAACACTATATCTTTGCAATGTCCAAAATAAGGAAGGACAATGACGCTAAACAAAAATAACTAAGACTATCTATAACGTATATATTATAATAAGGTTTAACAGACGACTTAACACCAGAACAGCCCCAAGCCTTTATTACATTATACGAATAAGAGAGAAGAGAAGCGACTAACTAACGTTGCATACATTTTCACGGAACATTTAAACACGAACTAAATAGAATAATAATATGGCTAAAAACGTAACATACAGATTGAGACTGCTCATTGTAGCTATGCTCGTGGCTGTATCGGCTAACGCCCAGCAACTGGGACTCAAGACCAACTTACTCTACTGGGCTACCACAACCCCGAACGTCGGTCTCGAACTTCAGACCGGCCGCAAGCACTCCGTTCAGGCCTTCTATGGCATCAACCCCTGGAAATTCAATGACAACAAGAGCATACGCCACTGGGTGGTACAACCCGAATACCGCTACTGGTTCTGCCAGACGTTCAACGGTTGGTTCCTCGGAGTACATGCTATGGGAGGACAGTTCAACGCTGGTGGCATCGAACTGCCGTTCGGAATGTTCAAGGAGTTTAAGGACCATAGATATGAAGGATGGTTCGTAGGAGGCGGATTGACCGCGGGCTACCAATGGCCGCTCTCAAAGCACTGGAACCTCGAGACTTCCCTCGGACTGGGTTACGACTACATCCACTATAAGAAATTCGAATGTAAGACGTGCGGAAACAAGAAGGGTGAGGGACATCGCAACTATGTCGGTCCTACCAAGGCAGCCGTGGAGCTGATCTACGTATTCTGATAATAAAGAAGACAGCCCACTATTCACCACACATTTTCACTAACACAAAGATCCACCATTATGAAATACTACATTATACTATCAGCAGCCCTCGCCATCAGCGCCGTCAACGCGTCGGCACAGACGAAGAGGTCGACCAAGATTCTTAACCGTCAGGTGGCGGTGGAGAACATCAAGGCGACAAGAGCTGACGACCAGTTCTTCGTAGGAATGGACCTCCGCCTTGACTCGCTACGTATGCCTGCCAACAGACGCATCGTCCTTACGCCGGTTATAGAGTCGGGAGAGAACAGCGTGGCTCTGCAGCCCATCGTCATCAACGGCAAGAGACAGAAGGTTATGTACGACAGAAGGGACGCCAAGCAATATCCCGGTGCTTATGACGTGACAAGGAAGAACGGCAAGGAGCAGATGTTCGCTTACCAGACCCAGACCGAGTTTGCAGAATGGATGCGCTCAGCAGACGTCGTAATCAAGGAAGACCTCTGCGGATGCGGCAAGATTGACGACCAGGAGCAGGAGACCGTAAAGAAGATGAGACAGCCCAAGGTGGCGTTCATACAGCCCATCGCAGTGGAGCAGAAGACATACGAGATGTCAGGAAGAGCGTTTATCGACTTCCCTGTCGACCGCACAGAGCTGCATCCCAACTACCGCAACAACCCGCGTGAGCTGGCGAAGATCGTGGACACCATCAACGTGATAAAGAAGGACGCCAATATGACAATCACCAAGATTGAGATTCATGGCTATGCCTCACCGGAGGCTCCTTACGCTCATAACGAATACCTCGCCACTAACCGTGCCGCTACGCTGAAGAACTACGTGCGCCAGCTCGTCCATCTGGACGACCGCCTCTTCACCGTAAACGCTACGCCGGAGGACTGGGAAGGTCTCTGCAAGTATATCAAGGAGAGCAACCTCGACAACCGAAGCGCCATCCTGAAGATAGCGGAGGACCGCTCTATAGAACCCGACCGCCGCGAATGGCTCATCAAGTCGCAGTATCCTGAGGAGTATCGCACAATGCTCGCCTCATGGTATCCGGCTCTCCGCCATTCTGACTACGTCATCACCTGCAACGTGCGCCCGTTCTCCGTTCAGGAGGCTAAGGAGCTTATCAAGACCAAGCCGCAGCTGCTCTCGCAGAACGAGATGTATATGGTGGCACAGACTTACGAGCCGGGATCGAAGGAGTTTAACGAGGTGTTCGCCATCGCAGCGCTCATGTATCCCAACGACGAGACTGCCAATCTGAACGCTGCCTGCGCTGACATCAACGAGGACAGGTTCGCTGAGGCGCTCCGCAAGCTCGACAAGGCTGGCGACTCGGCTGAGGCTTACAACGCAAGGGGCATCTGCTACTGGCACATCGGCAACGACGAGAAAGCCATCGAGTGCTTCAGGATTGCTTCCGAAAAGGGATGCGAGATTGCCAAGCAGAACTATGACGACCTACAATAAAAAGACATAAACAACCATACACCCTTACAACACAAAGACTAAACTCGGCTTCACAAACACAAAGACAAGCCAAACACAGAAACTCTTTAAAAAAGAAATATTTTTACTAAACACAAAAATTATTAATCACTTAAACTTCACAAGTATGAACAAGTTTAAATTATTCCCATTGGCACTTGCTGCCTTTGCATTCAGCGCTTGTACATCAGAAGACGCTGTAGAGAACAATCCTAACGTGGAAGGCGTTAAGAGTTATGTAGCCGTAAACATCAACAATGTTGGTGCTGGTGGTACACGTGCTGACGGTGCTACTTATGAGAACGGAACCGCTGCAGAGAGCAAGATCAACACAATCCGCTTCTACTTCTTCACACAGGACGGCAAGCCTTTCAAGATGACTGATGGCACGAATTTCAAGGAAGTCAATAACCCTACCGGAACAGACAAGGCTGATGGCGGTAACGTAGAGCACATCACTGACGCTGTGATTGTTATTGATGGTATAAACCAGACTTATCCTCAGACAATGATGGCTGTTGTCAATCCTGCGACTCTCGCTGACAACCAGCTCACCAACTTCATGACTAGAGATGATGTAGCGGCTGTTGTTGCAAAACAGAACTTCAAGAATCAGAGTGCAACTGCTTCTGATTTCGTTATGACAAGCTCTGTATATGCAAAGGGCACTGACGTTTGCTGGACATCTGACATTTCTGGTCACGTTGCATTGTCAGAAACTGCAGCTAAGGACAATCCAGTTGACATCTATGTAGAGCGTGTTGCTGCTAAGATCACTTCTACAGCTAACGGTGCTACTGCTGAGTTGTTCCCGGTATCCGTAGGTGAGACAGCTACAGGTACTAAGATTTTTGCTAAGATTATGGGTTGGGGTATTGCCAGAGAGAACACAGAGGCTTATCTCATTAAGAAGATTGAACCTGCTACTTGGACCAATATCGGCTTTAACTGGAACGATGCCGACTTCATGCGTAGCTATTGGGAGACAACTCCTGAGGTATTTGGCGAATACAAGTCATGGGATGACTACACCAGCACAAAGCTTGGTAATGTTTACTACACAGCTCCTAATACAAGCGTAGCAAAAACCGATAGACCAGTCTACGTAGCTGCAGCGCAACTCGTTGATGCTGATGGCCATATTCTTGAAATTGCCAAATATAAAGGCGTAGAGTATCTTGGTGAGGATGTCGTTAAGAATGTTATCCTGAATGAGAACAAGAATTTCTTCAAGAAGATTGTGACAGCCGAAGGCACTACTACAAAGGGTCTTGAAGCTTCTGATATTGAGTTTGTTGTTGATGCTACCAAGTCTTATCAGGTTAAGGCTAAACTCGTAGACGGTGTTGTGGTTTATAAGAATGTAAACGGAATTGACGAAGACGCTACAGCAGAAGCTAACGCTTCTATTGGTAAGGAAAATGCAACTATTTACAAGAATGGTATGACTTACTACTGGACTTCAGTTAAGCACCTCGGTGCTACTGGTTCGGAAGCTGAGCTTGGTATGGTTCGTAACCACTTCTACAAGGTTGACGTTACCAGTATCAAGGGCTTGGGTACTGCGGTATACAATCCTTATAATAAGTTCGAACCGGTTAATCCGGATGACGATCCTCACACTTATCTCGCAGCTCGTATCAACGTTCTCTCTTGGAGAGTTGTTGCTAACAACGTAGAGCTCGGTAAGTAATCTTACCTCACAACGACATCACTGATACCCAATCGTGACACCTGTTCCGGCTGATGCCGGACACTCTAAATAGAAATATGAGGGGGAGGCTGTCGGCTCACCCGATAAGCTCTCCCTCATATTTTTTCCCAACTAATATCCGCTCCCCAACAGAGGAGGTATCGAGCCGACAGATACAAAAGAGAGGTCGGCATGGCGAGACACCGGACAAGGTGATAAGCCCACTAAAAGAAGACTTAATAACGACTACATATACATTATATATATAAGAGACCATCTCACAATATCACGAACAGAAAACAAAAGCTAAGCAATATGAAACACTACAAGCGCCAAATAATAAGCGACCTCAAGGCCATCGCAGCTGTGATGGCAATGATGTTCACCGTTACCTCGTGCGGAATGATGGAGGACGACCAGTCGGACTGTCCACAGGCGCTGCGCGTCAACTTCAAGTATGACATGAACATGAAGTTCGCGGACGCTTTTCCTAACGAGGTGAAGACCGTTACGCTCTACGCTTTCGACGAAAACGGACGTCTGGCCCTCGAAAAGCAGGACCGCGTGGAGAACATAAAGAAACGTGGCGGATATATGAACGTTGACGAGCTAAAGCCCGGCGACTATACGCTCAAGGTTTGGGCGGAAGGCGAGGATAGATACACAGGATCGTATGTCTTCGGAAAACCCGAGACGGCAACCCGTGCTGACGACATCAGCGTGCTCACAAGCCGCATCAACCGAACCAGCCGCACCTTGGACCACGACATCAACGGGCTTTATCACGGACTCGTGCAGAAGGCTGACCTTGATCTGGAGGGATTCGGCGTGAAGACTGCCACAGTGGACTTGATGAAGAACACCAACGTCATCCGCGTGGTGCTCCAGAACACATCGGGCAAGCAGATTAACGCTAAGGACTTCGACTTCTACATCGACGACGATAACAGTTATCTCGGATTCGACAACGCCGCACTCACACGTGCTGCGATGAACGACAAAGAGGAGCTGCCGGAAGACTCAATACGCTACGTGCCTTGGTCGAAGTATGACGGTATCGTCGGACAGAACCGCACCGTAACACGCGCCGAAGGAACCACACAGGCTTCGGCAGTGGTGGCAGAAATGACCGTCAACCGCCTCTTTACTGGCAAGAACCCGCAGCTCTGCGTTCTCAAGCACGAAACGGGAGAGAAGGTCTTCCAGATTCCGCTTATCGACTATGTGCTCCTCGTAAAGGGCAAGTACAACAGAGCTATGAGCAATCAGGAATATCTTGACCGTCAGGACGAATACAGCTTTATCTTCTTCCTCGATGCCAACAACAACTGGTTGTCATCACACATCTTCATCAACTCCTGGAGAGTGGTGCTGAACGAAACAGAGCTTTAAGCGCCACATCCCCGCAAGGGAGAGAGACTACGTAACACAAAAACTAAAAACCAAAAGAAACTGACTATGCTTAGAATAAACCGCAATACCTCCGCGCTGACAGTTTCGCTCCTGTTTGGTCTGCTGTCCATAACGTCGTGCGGCTTCGATGACGGCTACGACAAGGAGGACACGGGCGACGATAATGTGAAGGTGGCATTCAGGATGGCCTTCGTCAACGACAACACAAGAGCTGTAAACGACGGTTGGGGGGAATACAATCCGACTGACCCGGGCAATACCTACGAAAACGCCATCAACGCTGACCAGCTGCAGATTAAGGTCTGCGACAAGGACGGAAAAATCATTGGCGACGTGCAGGACGTGAGAGTGATAGAAAACCAGATAACGGGTACTTGGGAAAAGGCAGGCGCACTGCTGAAGAAGGCTAACAAGATTATGGTGTTTGCCAACTGCGGAACCGACAACGTCACGCAGGACAACATCTCATCGCTTGCCTTTCGCGTGGACCAAACCAAGCAGTATATTCCCATGTGGGGAGTAACCACGCTTACCAAAGACCTCGTTGTCGGAAAGCAGAACAATCTCGGCACCATCGACCTGCTCCGCTCTCTTGCCAAGGTGAAGGTGAAGATGGCTGACGGCATGAAAGCAAGAGGCTATGCCTTGGGCAGCATCACCTTCAACAACTACAACAACGAGGGCTATACGCTGCCGCTGACCTACAACACGTCGAAGAACACAAAGGAGATATTGTTCAGCGGTTCGCTTAACGCAAAGCCTTCGTGGAGCCAGTCCGTAACGATGACCAACACCACGACCGACGAAGAGAGCATCATGCTCTACATTCCCGAATATGACAACAAGGCAGCCGCTGCTGACAAGAAGGCAAGCATAACCTTAAACCTCAAGTGCGACGGCATGGACGACGGAACTTACACATTGCAGTTCTGTAACTACGTGGACGGTGTGGCAGATCCTACCACACTCTACAACATACAGCGCAACCACTACTACGAATACACGGTGAACAAGGACGACAGACTGAACGTCACACTGAAGGTGCAGAAGTGGAACAAGCGCAACCACTCTGAGATTATAATGTAACAACATAGAGTATTTACACAAAAACTAAATAGCGATGATTCACGCCAAGAACATTTTCACATACATGCTTGCGCTTTTCTCAACGCTCGCCATCGTTGGATGTAGCTTTGAGGAAGACCACGCCGATTGCCAAGGGAAGGGTGAGGGCGAGAAGATGCAGGTGGAGCTAAGGCTCACCGCCTCTGCAAGCTCGCTGACACGCTCCTACAGCACCTCCGACGGCGTTACGAGAGCGTCATGGGTGGACACCAATGCTGCCCTTGAAGGAGAGATGATGCGCAATTGTTTCGTTGTCATCGTCCAGAACGGCAAGATACAGGACATAGTGGTGAAGAACGACTTTACGGAGGAAGTAGAGCAGATCAGTCTTAAGGCGAAAGCCGAACTGGGCAACGCCACGTTCTATTCGTTTGCCAATATCACGCCAGCAGAACTCGGAATAACAATGACGACAACGCCCGCCGAAATAGAAAGCAAATACTATAAGGTGGAGGGCAATACCACAACGCTCAGCGCCAAGGGCATTCCGATGAGCAACAAGCAGACCGTCAACATCACCAGCAAGAAACAGCAGGTGGACCTCGAGGTTATCCGTATGATGGCGAAGGTGGAGCTTAACTTCACCAACGACACGGGCTACGATCTCAACATCAAGAGCGTTAAGCTGACAGACATCACCGACAATGCTGCTAACAACGTAAGTCTGCTGCCTTTGAAGGACGCCTCGGGCAAAGTGGTGCCGAACATCAACGCCGCTGCCACATACAAGGATTACACAGTAAACATCGGCGGCACGTCAGGCACTCAGGTGAAGAACGGCGGCACGCTGCAGACCACGTTCTACGTGAACGAGAGCGTCGCCCGCAATCCTAAGTACTTCGTTCTCAGCATCAACACCGACAAGGGAAC
>ERZ1026866.287-NODE-287-length-33195-cov-6.733675_pt1 | contig 33195 bp, 66 predicted proteins | sample MGYA00380163_ERZ1026866 | MGnify/ENA primary metagenome ERZ1026866 (study PRJEB33269, sample SAMEA4719799) | human gut metagenome | biome: human-associated habitat; feature: organic feature; material: feces | place: Cameroon | collected 2013-10 ...
CCCTCACCCTCCGCACCAATCCGACCATGATAAGCCGCAACGAATCGAACCGCATGGCGAACCTCAACAGGGCATGGCAGTACATGAGCGACGAGGAACGCCAACGGGCGATGGGAGGAACAGGATGATAACCAAAGGAGAGGCCGCGATGCTGCTGACCACGATCAACGCGCATCACGGCAACGCCCAATGGGACGACCTGCAATTGGACGAGTTCTACCGCGAACTTGACAAGCGCAACAACATCCAAGACATGCGTACGGCGGTCGTGAGATTCTATGCGACCAAATCGGACAAGTGGATGCGCGCCGCCGACATCAACATCCTCTGCAAGAAAATCCGCGCAAGCCGGATTCCCGACGAGAACACCATCCAACAGCTCGCCGCCAAGCATCACGTCACGGCGGACGACTATTGGGAGTTCAAACGTCGCGTCGTCTTCGGCACCGCGCGGGAAGCCAAAGAGTTGGGCGAAGCAGTCAGCAAGGCCCTCGAACAGGCCGACCGTCCGCAAATCGCATCCAAGCCCATCGCACGCCAGCCAACCGTGGACGACGATCTGGGAGACCTGTTCAAAACACCATGAGCAAATGGAAGGAAACCAACAAGTACGGCATCCGTGAAAGCAAAGCCGCCTACCGGCATTACACGCGGCGAAGGGACAAGGAAGCCGAAATCCTCAAGGAACTCGAACCACAGCCTCCCACGCATGTGGACCTGACCGGGCTGGAAACCTATATCCAACGATTACGTGAATCCAAGGAGCCAACAATGGACGACAATTATCTCATCTGGTTCGACGTCGAAACCAGCGGACTCGACCCAATGGCCGACAATCTACTGGAAGTCGAAGCCAGAATCACCGACATGAAGGGCCTTCAGGTGCCACTCAACGACGACCCCCTGATATTCCATAGGGTCATCCGTTTCGATGACAACACGCCAATCCGCGCGTTCAACAGCACGACCATCGACATGCATTCCAGAAACGGACTCATCAGCGAATGCATGAACGCGGAAGACACGCTCAAAAACGTGGACAAGCAGATGGCCGTCTGGCTCATCGACACGGGCCTCGACCCCGGTCTCATGCATCCAGCCGGAACCAACGTCCACTTCGATATCCGATGGCTCGACGTGAACATGCCCAACACGAGCGGCATCCTCCACAAGCTCAGCCACCGGCGACTCGACCTCACCAGCTTCCGCCTCTTGCGACTCGCCCACGGCGGCGACCCATACGATCGCGGACACGAAACCACGCATCGCACAACCGACTGCCTCAACCGCGACATCTCCGAATACAAAACCATCATCAACCAGCAAGGACAGCGAAAATGACCCTAGAAACCCTCGAAATCCAACCGCTCACCCCAAACGCCACAATCACCCGCGCCCACGACGCGGACGCCGGACTCGACCTCCACTGCATCGAAGACTTCCACATCGACGGACTAGGCCGCATCACGGTGGGAACCGGCATCGCGATCAACCTGCCCGAAGGCTACATGGCACGAGTCTGCCCACGTTCCGGCCTTGCCAGGAATTACGGCATCGACATCCTCGGCGGCATCATCGACGCCGGATACCGTGGCGAGATCAAAGTCATCCTGCATAACACGTCCACCAGCCGCATCAACTTCCGTTGCGGCGACCGTATCGCGCAACTCGTCATCACGCCGGTGGAAACCCCCAGAATCCGCAAGGTCGTCGAATTCACCGACACGACGGAACGCGGGGGAAACGGATTTGGTTCGACCGGACGATGAACGACAGGAACCAGTCATGAAACGAAACGTCTACACCATCCACGGACAACGATTACGAAACACACAAGCGTCAATGCTTGTCCACATCGTCGAAACGCATCGAATGCCATCATCCGCATTCTACGCGAAACCGTTAGCCACGTTAGGTTCCCTCATCGACAGGAATCTCATCATCCCCCTCGCGGACGGCACCTACAAGCCAACCAAGCAAGGCATCGACACCGCCGACGCGATCAAACGATTAGACAAGGAAGAGCCAACACGACGGCCAAACATCGTCCAACGTGGCATCAACCGAAACTTCAACAAGTACTGGAACGACTACTACTCGCATCCACGCACATACGAATACCACCCGACATTGGAAACCATCTGCGAAAGGAACCGATGATGCAGACACTCAGCCCGAAACAGCAGGAAATGCTCACTGACGTAAGCAACATGCAAGGCCAATACCAGGCCGTCGATAACCAGACCGGCAAGGCACTGCTCCGCAAGAAGCTCATCCGCCAAGTGAACGACCGGTTCGAGACAACCAAGGAAGGCGAACAACTGCACATGGAAATCGTGAACCAGGCATTCGAGAACGCAAAGATGGTGCTAAATGACTGACAACATAAATCCAAGCCACTACAAGGACGGCCCATTCGAATGCATCGAACTATCCAGGCTCCTTAGTTCCGACTGGGGCCAAGCCATCCAATATTGCTTCAGATGGCAACACAAGAACGGTGTGGAAGACCTCAAGAAGGCGCTCTGGTTCATCAATGACGCGCTCGACCATAACGTGCCGCCAATCGCCGCATGGAGCAGAGAGAATGCCTGCGCCTCCAACGCCAAGGCCGATAGGCTTCTCGAAATACTGGCGACTGAGAACTGGGCCGATCTCGGACGATTCTGGCTGGAACTCGAGCGCGGAACCGCATGGACGGTACGTTTGGCGCTCGCCGAAAAGATCAATGAGATCGAGAAGGAAGGAAAGTAATCATGGAACATATCGTGCAGTTCGCCATCGGCATTGACGACAAGGCCATCCAGAACCGTATCGAGGAACACGCCTACACGGACGTGCTCGACAAGCTCACCAAAAACGCCGTGGACAGTGTTTTCGCGCACAGCAGCGCGTATTCGCGGGACATCATGTGGAATACCTTGATGGAGAACGCTTTGCAAAACTTCCTCGAAGAACGCAAGGACGAGATCATCGACAAGGCCGCGCACATACTCGCCGACCGGTTCCAACGGACGAAGAAGTATCGGGAAGCCATGGGAGACGCCATCGAAAAGGACGGTGAGTGATGGATAAGACGCGTGTGGCTCTCACGGCGATCAGCTGCATCACGGTGGTCTTGATTTTATTCATTTGTGGAATGTCACCCAATATCGACAAGAAGACCAATGCGGGTTTCCAAATGGAAATGGTCAAGACCGGTGATGTGACGTGGGCTTGTTTGAAGCATAACGGCGAATACATCGGCTGCAACACGGTGGAGACGGTCAAATGAATGTTTTCGCAGGCAAGACCGGCTACATCGTCTGGCCGCAAGGCGATACGGGAGTTCACACATGCCGCGTGTACGACTCACTGGATGAAGCTGAGAGCGCGGCACGTTCCAAAGCCGACTTCTACCACAGGCCGTATGAGGTGCGTACCGCTTATGAGAGTCCGGCAAGAACCATCAGAACAATCAACCCAAGGAGGCACCAATGAGCGACAGAGTGAAAGTCGGCACGAGCAAGGTCACGTTCCGTGTGCGCGCGTTCGACTATCCGCAGATCGAGCTTGCATCCGTCGAAGTGGATGTGCCGATGTACACGAAGACGGACAACAAGCTCGACAACATGCAGCAGGGACATGTCGCGGTGGACGTGCCGGACGGTTTCAACGAGAAGGTCAAAGACGCATTGCATGTGTTCGCGGACACTCTACAGGCATCGTTCAACGAAGAAGGAGAGTGAAATGTTGAGAAGCATTGATTTCAAAACAATGCCTTACCTATTCACTGACAAGGCTGGCACTTGTCTGACCGTGGAGTTCGACGGGAGGGAACTGGATGACATCTACAAGCAGGTGAAGGCCATGTACGATCAGGCGCATTCGTATGATGACATGCCCACCGAACCGGGCTGGTATGTGACTCGGGATGGTGAAGACCTGTTGAGCTATGACGGTGACGCATGGCATATCCACAATCTCGGTGGTGCGGAACCGTTCGCTGACGGTGATCTGGAAACGATGGACTGGAGTGTGGCCAAACGAACGTTCGATGCTGACTCTTTTCCTTTAGTTCCAGTCAATCCAAGAAAACCGAATATGACATGGGAGTCCACGGATGTTCAACAGAAAGCATAGGGAAGTCCGATACGTCAAATGCCCGTACTGCGGCAGAAACCCAGTCATCATGGAAAGCCCCAGCATCACGGACAAGAACAAGATGGTCATGCATTACGAGTGTCCAGAAAATCATCTGACCACCGGTGACACGCCATATCCAAGCCGAGCATTGGATCTTTGGCTTCTCGCAGTCGGCAAGGTGCTGAAAGTCGATGACGTGATAAGCGACTACTTCGCCAAACAGCAAAAGAAGGGGACAGGACGATGACCGAGCATGAGGAATACTGCGTGAGCATCCGCAAATTCTACAGAATGCCCGACCACACGCTGGTTGGATACGCGGTGGTGTTATGGGCGTGGAACAGTCACGACAAAACATGGCGGTATGCGGCGCGGCGTGCATACCGGTTCGCGGGCTACAACGGCGGCAGGAAGGCGTTACGGCAGGCGAGACGGGACGCGAGAAAACTCGCCGGAATCTTCGACTGCACCAACCATGACACCAATGAGAAAGGAATGTGGCAATGAGCGACGTGCATGAATCATTGACGGACTGGCGGACACTGCTCATGAGCACGCTCGCCGGGCATAGGGCGATAGTCCAACTCGACGAGGGCACGATCATCGACGGGTATCTGGAACATGTGCCATCGAAACTTCGCAAGGAACTACGAGGCGCGACAGAAGGAATCCGCGAATCATTGACGATCGAAGGCGTATATCAGCCGGTAATCATCAGCGTGAATGCCGGTGAGAAGCATCTAGCCAATGGGGTGAAAGCCGTGAACATCCTCAAGGAGATGAGCGCATGAGAAACGCATTCCACACAGACCACGAGCCGACCGACTTGCAAGGGGATATGAAATGAGCGTGCTATACCACGGTGGGGTTCCAGACCTGAAACCCGGCGACATCATCGAACCGGGGCACAGTCGAGACAATTACGACGATTGCCCCATCTGCCGCGCCAGACGCGAAAAAGGAGCCGACGCGATCGAAGGCACCAGACACCCGGAACAGGTGTACTGCACCAGATACCGCGACTACGCCGCATTCTACGCGTCAATGTACGGCAAAGGCGACGTGTATCAGGTGCGTCCGGTCGGAGAACTCGAAGCATCCATCGACGAGGATTTCGACGGCTGCTACCGATGCGACAGGCTGCAAATCGTCAGAACAGTGGAGAAACACGTCGTGCTGACCCCTAAACGTCGCCGGAAGATCATCCGGCTCATGGAGCGGTTGGAGGGTGGCATATGCCTGAACCCGCTGCCACGAAACGCCACCCCGGAAATGATCGAACGTTGGGCGGCACGAGAATACGCCGACATGCGGCACATCATGCGCGAAGCCGAAAGGAGCATCAAATGAGCATGAGAACGAGAACAACCTACTTGGCGATATGCGACTATCCGGGCTGTTGCCTGGGGCACGAATTCTGGGAATTAACCGAGGAACACGCAATCGAAACCGTTATCGACGATGAAGAATGGCTGTGCCTGTTCACCGGTGATAATGAGCCGAGATTCTTCTGCCCCCTGCACTTGCGATACAGGCCAGACTCCTCGCCGGATGGCTCGCCGACAGTCCTTTTCGATTCAGACAGACCAACAACACAACCAACCTTGCGCGCTCTAAACAAGTACTACGAGGATATGAGCACACCGCAACCACTGCCGAAACTGGAATGCGAGTACACCATACTAGCGGTTCTCACAAGCGAGGACGCGAAATGAGTCTTACCGAAGTCTGCTGGAACATTTCAAGCGTTTTCATCGTCATCGTCTTGGGTGTGATGGCGGTATTGGCGATGCTGACACTGTTTGCGATAGTGGCGGCGATATCCACTTCCAATCCACAAGGCAAGGAGGAACACCATGGTAACGAACGTGAGTGAAAAAGACAAAGCATTGCAGGAAGTCATCGACTGGTGCGAGCAGCGTGAGATCGAAGGTCTGCGGCTTGCAAACGCTCTTCTGATGCAGCGTGACATGGACGCATACGGTGTCGTGAAGGGACAAATCAACGCATACGACAAGGTCGCCGACCACTGCCGTTCCATGCTCGGCTATTCCGGCACCATGCCCAGTGAGGTTCCGAATCAAAGCGAGGATGCGAAAAAATGAAATGGAAACCGGATTGGTCGGACATCGCCGAAAACCTGCTGATCGGACTGATCGTGGTAGTCACGGCCGGAGCAGTCATTCTCTTATGCGTTTGCATATGGAAAGACGTGACGACTGAAAAAACAATCATCACACGAAACGGAAATCAATCATACGCCTGCAAGATCAGCGACATAAGCCCGAACCCATACGACTGCAAGCCAATCGAGGACGCGGAGGAATAGTCATGTGGTTCAAACGCGAATACAGCGGATACGGGTGTCCAATGTGCGGCAGACTACCCGTTCTCGCGGAAGGACAGACGGAGAAATACTGCGAAACCCTCAAAGCCGTGAAAACAACAACCATGTACCGGCTCCAATGTCCCAGAAAGCACCTCTCTACAAACTGGTACAGCGACCTTGTGGGTGCAAGCATCAACTGGAAACACGTCGTTGACGAATACAAGGGGAAGGACACGAAATGAGCAATCAGTACAAGGTTTGCCCGCTGTTCTGGACTGGCAGCGGCAATAATCGTTGCTTATCCAATGCGGGGTTGTTTGAAAAGCTGCTGAACGATGGTTGGAAGATTGCACGGGTGGATACCATGCCGCCACTGGAAGCCCCATATGGCGCACTCAGCGCCACGAATGTCTACATCCTTGAAAAGCAAAGCGAGGACGCGAAATGAGTATCGCAGAGGATGAGGCTGAGAAGGCGTATCCCACCCGCTACTGGAATGAAACACATGTCAAGGAACAGTTTTACTGCGACACGGACGATTTGCAGGAAGCGTACCTGCGCGGCCGCAACGCACCACCGGCTTATGCCGAGGTCGAAGCCGTGGCGAAAAAACTGCTGTGGTGGGACACGGCACCAGCCTGGGAAGACGTCATGCCCAGTGAGGACTGCTTCTGGAATCAGGCCGAGCCGGAGATGCGAGCCAATTATCTCAGGGACGCTAGGGAAATGCTCGAAATCGCACGGAAGGCAGTAAACGAATGAGCAAAGACATGGAGAAGATTATGTACATAATCAAGAAAGCGTCCTACGCGGTCAACGCGATAGCGATGCTCGCAATCATCATCATACAAATCATCAACAACGCGAACCCTATATCCATAGCGATACTCTCGTTCCTCTACGGAGCATACGTGACGATCGTGTTCGTCATACTGTACGACGAACACTTGGAGAAGGAATACGAATGAGCCTACGGAAACAGGTCCTCCACTACGCGGACCTCGACTACGACGCGGACGAGATAAGCCACCTACTGCACGTGGACAGGAGGCTCGTACTCCAAATCGAAGCCCACCGCAACGACCCCGAACCAGCCACGCCAACGGAAGGAGAACAGCCAACGCTAATCTGACACACACACTATACTAGACAAGTCGCCCAACGGTTGCAAACAAAGGGTTGAGGCAACAAGACCAAACACACCCAAAACGCAACCAAGGAGCCAACACTTGACGCAAACCACATGCGCGACATGCTGGAAAACAACCAACGACAAGCATATCCTCTGCACATCCTGCGAAACCCAACTCCAATTCGACCTGCAATGGTTCGAAAACCACCTGCAAGACCTCGAATGGCGCACAAACCGCATGGACAAGACAGGCAACGGCGGAGGCGGCGGACATAACGGACTCGCCACCTCCCCGGCACCATTACGCGAAACCGCGTTCGAACTCATCGAAGGCAACGGCATCGACGACATTCCAAGCCTCCGTGACATCATCAACGAATACGCGCGATGCCTGAACGTGACCGCCCCATACGACCGGAAACTCGAAACACTCATCCGCAACATCCGGCTCACCGACAAGTGGAAGACCAGCAAGGCAACACCAACCTACGCGCGAATCATCCACCGTATCCGACGCAAGGCCCAGGAACTCCTCGACTTCACCCTCGAAGACCAGATCATCATCGGCGAATGCCCGACCGACGACTGCCATCACATCGTGAAAGTCATTCCAAACGCCACGTTCGCACCGAAATGCCCCGACTGCGGTCAAGTGTATCCGGTCTCCGCCATCCGTGAGAACAGGCGACACAAACTCCTCGCCACGCACCTCACCGGCACGCAGACCGAAATCCGCAGACTGCTCCTGCAATGCGGCATCATCGTCAAACCCGGCACCATGCGCAGTTGGGTCAGCAGGGGAGACCTGAAACCCGTCACACCGGTCAAAGACACGCGCAAGCAACGCTACCAGTTGTCCGACGTGTACAAGCTCGCCGTCAGAAACCCCGAAAAGGAAACGAACATTTGGATGCTCCTACAGGAAGAACAAGCATGAACATCGACCTATCCAACCCGCCATACGCGGTCAAACTCAATAATCTCGGATTCGCATACTCGCACACCGACCATAAGAAAGGCATCATCGTCTACACTCACGCCGACCCCAGAATGGCCGGCTCCAAATGGGTTGACCATTGGAACGACATGGAATGCATCATCGACTTCGAAGACGAGAACTGCATGAAACCATTGTCATTCACATTCAAGAACCTTAGAAACGGCGTCAGCAAAACCATTCCGGCAAGCAATCTCGCCCTAGTGGAAGAAGTCATCCGATGACCGCCACTATCAGCATCACCGACAAAGGCAAGACCATCACCTACCACGCGCATCACATGCGAGACCAAATCGAACCAGTCAAACAGTACGGCATGTTCGGAGAACGATTGGACACCCGAAAGAAACTACACGTTCTCACCTTCTACACGGAGGATTGAATTGAACGTCAACCTCAAATGCTCGCCAATCCTACTACTACTGTCCGGCGTACTGGCACTCCTGAAAATCACGGGACAATTCCCATACTCATGGATATGGGTGATCGCACCCATATGGATACCACTACTCGCACTGGCCGGTATCACAATCATCCTGATAATCGCTTGGATTATCGGCGTCATAGGCGTACTCATTCTCGAAAAGTTCGGAGACTAATTGCAGATCAGCGGCAACACCCGCAACGGGGATATGGCGTGCGTCATCGACACGACACAGGACAACACCATCAAGGAGACACAATGAAAGTACTCGACTTCACCAAGGAAACAGACGAACTGGAAAACAAGCTGATAAAACTCGGATTCCATTATCAAAACGCCGAAAAGATGGAGTCAGATAGTCTGCACATCTCCTCACAACTGATAATCACATGGGCGAACTTCACGAATGGAGTGACCCTACAGATCATCCATACGTATAACAGATACGGTGGCGAAACCAACGGATACCTCAAGATAACGGATAATTGCACGAACGCAAGCGTCAACATGTCGGTCGAAGAGTTCATGGAATTGGAACGGATCACGAACAGCCACGGCACCACATTCCCACGCCCGGAAACATCCAACGAAACGGTTCCCAACGAGAACTAGGAGGCCACGCGGAATGAGTGAGACAATCAAAATCAGTGGAAAGTGAACGCGTCATGCGAATCTACCTAGTAACTGCGAACGCACAAGATCACAACGAATACATCGAGTACCGGGATCAACCATATAATCCCGATTCGTTCACTGACACCCCAATGCACATGGGCGAAACATCATACACCGCAGGATTTGTAAGCATCATGGGCGTTTACACGACACGCGAACAAGCGGAGACACGCGTAAACAAGCTTACTCGCGAGAAATTCCCGGACTTGCGAATCATCGAGATTGAAGCGGACTCGGACTGTTGGCAGTTCGTCGGGGGAGGTTGGCTCTGGTGAACAAGCAGATAATCACAGCAGACCATCTGAACGCTACGCACTTAGGCAAAAGAATCACCATCAACGGCAAGCATGGCATCGTCATGTCGGGCACGCTGAAAAAAATCCGCGCCGACTACTCCATCATGCCCAGTTTGGGGTCTTACTCCTTCTGCGAAGGATACATTCCCGCAACATTGAGGTACAGGAAAGACGTTAACATCATCTTGCACTTGTCGAACCAAGCCAACGACAATATTAAAGCAACCGTACGCGAGGACACGGAACTACAGGTAGAAGACGAACAGTTACCGGATTGAGGACAATTGGCTACACGCTGCGTTAAGCGCGTCTGAGTAGTCTACAATGGCACATGAATGGGGGCGGATTCAAAAACCGCCCCCACTATTTTTCTCGGTCAACAGCTCCTTTGGACTTCAAATCATCCATCATTCAAGAACCTCTGCAATCCATCGCCAGCCTTGCCGCCCAGACCGCGACGCGCCATATCGTAATAGTCGAGCATCTGCGGACTGTTCCACCCACCTGCGGCCATGATATCCCTGTCCGGCACGCCAGCGTCACGGGAGAGCGTGCAAAACGTTCGCCGCAATGAATGCGGCGAAATATCCGGCACGCCCACACGCAATGCCACGGACGATACGATGCCCACGGCGGTCTGCTGCCGCAGACGCGCGCCGGAATCCTCACGGAACACCGCACCACGCCTACGCCCGCCAATGAGTCGTGCGAGAGCCTCGGACGCCTCGGAGGGAATGGCCACACGCTGAGACCAGTCGCCCTTGCGGTCGAACCGCACCCACGGACGCCCGTCATTCAAATGACAGTCCTCGACATCCAATCCAAGCGCCTCGCTAACCCTCGCACCGGTCAACAGCAGCAGACTGCACAGGGCATCCGTCCGCGCATCCATACCTCGCGCTTCAGCCAGAAAAAGCCTAGCCTGCTCGCGGGTGAGATACGTGCCATCCGAATGACCATACATTTTCGGCCTACGCACATGCTCGCCCGGATCGCAGTCGATATATCCCTCCTCGCAGAGGTAGCGGTAGAGGCCGCAAACGATGCTCAGATTCTTGTACACCGTGTTTTTCGCCACTGGCCGCATGCCGCCGTCATAGGCGGCGAACACCTCGATATGGGTGCGCTTCGCCCGCAGCATGTCGATGCCATTATCCGAACACCAGCGGAGCCATCGCGATACGACACTCCGATACCCCGCCCTTGTGCTCGGCGTCAAGCCGACAAGAAAACCGGCGATCATGTCGCTCACCTTTTCCATATGCGCACCGTCTCCTTGCAAATCAAAGGCTTATCAGCCGGACCCTTGACAAAAGGCGGTACCCACTGCCTACGCCTCAACGAATGATTCGGCCCATACGCCTGATCCCTCCAGAAGCCGCGCACGATGAAACGATGCGAATACTCACGTCGCACCCGCTCGTCATCATCGGCGCTTTCGCCCGGACGATGCAGATTCTCACGCAGCACCAGCATCTTGACCTTGCGGATTTCCGGGTCGAAACGCTGCGGCAGCGGATGCACCATATCGGGTTTCGCCGGTTTTGCCTCGCAGATATGCGGTTCCGCGCTCAACGCCCACACCGCGCGCAGCAGGCCGCAGAACCACTGGAAACTCCCGTCGTTCTCGCGGACGACGGAGGGGGCGAGCGAGACGACGGGGAGGCCGAATAAATCGGCGTGCATCTCCCTGATCCCCACGGGATTGTCGGTGAACACCGATATCTTGACGCTCTCGCGCCCCACATCCTGCCATAGGATCGCGGCTACGCGAATTTCGCCGAACCCGTCGTTATCGAAGTGGAATGAGATGTGCTGCACGTCGCCCTCGAAAAATATCATCCCGCATTGCGCCGGCGGATCGGGTTCCGGAAAATCTCCGGCCTGCACGGTGTCCTCGGCCAGACGCGTCATATCTCGGCTGACCCACCACAATTGCGCGGTTCTGATCTGATCGGTCATGCTCCAGGCGTTGGCCATCATGGCCTCGTATTGAGTTTGCGAGCCGAGTTCCCTAAGCCTGTATTGGGCGAAGTCGGCGAGTTTGTCGCGGATGAGCGGCAAGTGGGATGGGATGAGGCGAAGTCGCTTGTTTTTTCCGCGCGTCATGTCAGGCCTCGACTAGCGTGTAACGGTCTCCGGCCTTCTCATCGAAGTCGCCGAGCTTAAAACCATATTCCGCAAGCTTCGCGTTTGCCGCGGCCTCCCATTCGTCTTCGTCTGCGCCGTACACGTCTTCGATTTTGTCTGCGTCGTGGTCGAGGTCTCCGTCTTCCGGGTCGGTATACCACTGGTAGTCGAAACCCCTCCAGATGCCCTTGCCGGTATTCGCGTCGGCAAGGAGGAGAACGTCAAATGCGTCACTCTGGTAGATTGCGATTGGTTTGATGGAGATGTTCTCGTTGGTGTTGATGTCGATTGCGGTGGTCATTTTGTTTGTCCTTTCTTTTGCTGACATGATTGGTGCAAGCACAGTTCGCAGAAATCCCGTGGTTGAAATCACGGAAGTGTCAAGAAGTTTGGGCGGGTTACGCCACTTCTATTCAACGGCATCGATCTGCTGCCGGAGTTCCTCTATCTCATTGGAAAGGATGGTGAGAAATTCCCGGTATTCGTAGAGTTCGGCCGCCGCATCGATGGATTCGGCCTCCAGTTCGAACCGGCAGTCGCCGTCGTCGGTGAATGTCAGATCAGGAAAGTCGAACCATTGCCAGCTGCAACATTCCGGGTCGCCATGCCACCCGTTTTCGGTTTTGGTCAGCGTGTAGTGTTCCGTACCTTTGTAGTTGCCGTTCATGGTGTACTCCTTTTTAGTCCATGTTTAAAAAGAAAAACGTTGAAAACAAAGGGCGTAGCACCACCGCCACGCCCCGAAATTAAACAACTGAAACCGGCAGACGCCCAAATCAGAACTTAGGGTACATGCCACGATCAAGCTCGGTCACGTCAACAACCTGATTAGGCTGCGGGCCGGATATGTCGAAGTCGCCGATACCGGCCACCATGTCGTTCGCCTGCTCGATGCAGTAATCGATGCCATCAACCATGTAGCCGTCACCATCGCAGCCAAATGTACCAATACCGTCAATAAAGCTGCCGGACGGTTCTACCACATCATCAAGCTGGATTACGGCACGCGGTGGAAGCCCAAGTTCCGCAAGATCAGCATCCGTATAGTCGCTTAGATTCGGTACCTGCCGCAACAAGCCGACATCATAAAAATCAGCAGACCAGTCGGGGCCGTACTGCGTGTTTTCCTCATCCCACTCGCGGATAGAGATTTCCACTGCCTTGCTGTCGTCAATAAGTATAGTCATTTCAGATACTCTCTTTCCAGCCCCCTTGCTAAAATGAGAGGGCTTATAAATCGGTTTGTTTTAAGCAAAACCCCAAGAGTGTTGCTGCACTCTTGGGGTATTTTCATCAGACGGGGAACCCCGCCAAACACGTTCGGATAAACAAAATCCCGGCAGCCAAAGGCAACCGGGATTCATCAATGCGGCCTACGCGCCCAACGGCACGGCCTCCTCACGCGCGGTATCAGGTGCGACGTCTATATCGCCGTCACCCCACAACACCGTACCGAGACCAGCCCGCGCAGTAGCGAACACCGCAGGATCATTCAACCCAGCGAACGCCGGATAGCCAAAATACTTAGCCATATCCAAGACGCCGCTATAACCATCGCTGAACCTGACCGCCACACGGTGGCCGTCCAACGGAACAGCGTCAGTCACCAAAACAACACCGTCACACATGAATAAACCTCCTTACCTAAGCGGCTCGATGTGTCCGGGTTGCACATGGGCTTCAACACACTTCCAATTGGACTCGAGGTCCTCACGGTGTATTTCAGCCCACGCCAATACCAAACGTTCCTGTTTCCTAGGCAAACCGCCCTTAATCAAATCGCCATCAAACGAGTACTTAGCCCAATGGCCATTATATTCCGCGTGAAAATGCTTCACGGGGCCATGGTCATTGGCGTACATGTAAATGACGATGCCGAAAAACCTACTGATTCCCGGCAACTATGCCACCTCCTCACTCTTACGCCGATCATATCGGCTGAACATTAACATTTCGTGGACTACCGCACCCGTAAAGAGCGCCGATAGCCCTAGCGGATCACTCAGAATCCGCAGAAGATTCAGAATCAGAATCATCTTCCAGAAGTTTGCGAGGATTCTTGACATGCAACGCGTCGCAAATACGAATCGCCTTATCCAGCGTCATATTCTCGATAGAATTGACACCATTCTCATAGGCTCCGATACGTTGTTGAGTAAGCCCTGCCTTGTCGGCGAGCTGCTGTTGTGTCATGCCGCGCTTCAGTCTGAGTTCCCTCATGCCCATGTCAGTATCCTTCCGTAAGAAAATCCACAGGGTCGCATTGCAACGCATCAGACAATCGTAACGCCGTCCGCAAATACATTTGCGAAACAGGACGACCGTTCGTCTCAAAACGGGAGATGGCCGGACGTGCGATGCCACTCAATCCGGCCAGCTCCACCTGCGTTAATTTGCGTGCCTTGCGAATGTTCTTCAATCCGACGACGCCAGCGGACACGCCGCCACGCCACACGTGCTCATCTGGATACAGGTCCAACACGTTGCAATGCAACGCCTGCGCCAGCTTCGCAGCCGTACCCAAATACATGTTTCGCGCCTCGTCCGCATGGTTCTCATACGCCCACAGGCGCGTGAAATCCACGCCGGTCAACGCATCCAACTGCTGCAACGTCAGTTCGGAACGCTCACGCAGCTCACGCAACCCCATGATGGCTCCTTCCAGACTTAAGGACACCATAGCATCGGCGGCGAAGCAACGCCGCCGACACTCAGTCAATCCAATCCGTATCCCAGTCCAACATGTCCATTGGAATCATGCAGCCACCGGAACACTGGACGTACAGCCAGGTAGAATAGCCCATGCGAGCCGCCCTCACGCCACGAACCCACTCATGCAGCCACTCCAACAAGAGCGACAAAGTGGAACGACGACGCCAAAACGACTTGCCAGACGCATAATCGAACCCCTCGTACTCGGCAATAGGGGAGAAAACGTCACGCTTACGCAAGTCAAAACCCTTCACCATCATTTCAAAGCCTCCTTCTTCACGGATTCAATCGCATCGCCGTAAATGAACTGCATGATTTCCCAACCCTCCTCAATGGAACGGTCGGCCAGCAGCATGCCGCCGCAGTCCTTGAACCCGTCCTCGCTGACAAACCCAAGAACCTTGCGGACATTCTCCTTTGACGGGTCAAGGCCAGCGTCCTTCATCAGTCCCTCAAGGTCGTCAACGCCCCATTTGATCTCCGCGATGATTCCAGTGCTCATAATCCTGTCAACGGAATCGTCCCTACCCATACCCTTGCTCATTTCTTTTCCTCCTTAGTCCAAGGGATAATCTGATGCAGCAGATACGCCGCAGTCGTCAACTGGTCGTAAGCGGCCAGCACGTAAGCCGAATCAGGAGCGTCACCGCTCCCAAGATTCGACAGCAATCGGACGGCCTCGACGGCCTTGTCCGCCGCATTCGCGCACACATCCGAATCATGAGCGTCCATCACAGACACCCATTCTCGTCAGCATTCGTCCACCAGACGCAATCAAGCTCGAAATCGACGCTCGACTCGTACTGCTCGCCGATCTCATCAGGTGTCATGCTGCCAAGCACGTGACCGGTGAACTCCTCATAATCGGCGGAATGGGCATTGTCGTGCAGCATGAACACCTGCTCACACCAGCCCGGCAGCGCAGACCAGAATTTCTTCCAATCCTTTTCAGAAACGTATTCGCCCATTCCGTTGATACGGTAGACACCCTCGTAAGGCTTGAAACGTTCCCTGATGAACTTACGCAGCCCATCACCCGCCATCGTCTCAATGGCATCCACGACAGCCGTGCCGATCGGCTCATCCAACGGCATGGCCTTCAACTCTTCAACGGTAACCATCATTCTTTCCTTTCATTCAGCAGCAGAACTCGTCAGTGAGTTCCACAAGATTCTTCAGACTCAACCGCATGAGACGAGATCTCATGCCGACGCCATCGCGTTCCAGACGGTTCACCATGCGCCGCCGCGCTGTACCGCCATCCACGACCTCACAGGAGACAGGCACGCCACCGGACACGGCGGCATCCTCGACCTCGGCCTTATACGCTCCGGCGTCAGCCTGAGACCCATGCCGCCGCACCCTGAGTGCACCGCCCACATATTCCACAGTCCACAGGCACGCCATGTCAGTCAACCCCACTCGCATAATCACGCAAGCATTGAGCCTTGCTATCGGCCTTAAGTCCAGCCTGCTTGAAGAACTCACGGATATGACGCCACGTCGTATTAGACAAGTCAGCCGGATTGCGATGAATCCATAACACGCTCCCAACCTCACCCTTGGCAGTGAGATACAGGGACACAATCGGCGTCTCATATGATGTCAAAGTCACGCCAGCGCCGGAATCGTTAACCGTGAATGTGACATAAGCCTTGCCATAGAACGACTTGGCCGAATCATATCTAGGCCACAACTCAAACCTTTCGTTATCAAAAAGTGAGAACGACATGATATACTTTCCTTTGCAATTAGAGGTGAATATTGATTGCATGGCCGGTCGCAGTCCCACCTGAGACCGGCACTTTCATTTCCCTATGCCGCCCCACGACAGCACCTTGCCGCCGTCAACCAGCACGTAAGACTCGCCCATGCGATTGCCAACGGACACGGCACGCCACTCGCATATGCGCTCATAGCCGTCAGCCGTACTACCGTCTTCCATACCGCACTGGGGGATATCCGACAGCGACGTGTAGCCAGCCAAGTCGGCCTGACCATAGTCAGCCGTCGCATACGTCTCACGCCACCAATTCCATTGCTGCTCAGGCGTCCCATGAGGGTCAGCCACCGGCACGGGATTGCACACCGGCGAACACGCCACGACGAACGCCGCCACGCCCACGGCCAGCAGTCCAGCCAGCTTCACACCCTTACGCATTCCGCTTACCTCCCTTAGCGGTCTCGATATAGCCAGGAAGCTTTTCCACGTCGAAATACATGTCGCCAGACACCGGGTCGGCATCATCCCGCCACGCCTCAAACACGGCATCACGGTCAGCTCCACCCAACATGACGTCAGACACCTCGCCATCGAAGTAATCCCGCAGCCACGCGGACTCACGCCGCTCGTAATCGGATTCATCCAACACCGGGTAGTAGCGCCCATCCTTGATAATCATGTCTATCGCATATTGGACGACGGCCTGATCCGACAGTCCGCCATGCCCGTCCGTCAACTCAATCGCATAGCCGACACCGCAGAACGCGCGCGACACATAACCGTAGTCCGACAGCCACCGCACGGCAGCCTCAATATTGCTTTCATCCAGCGCGCTATCGAAGTACAGCAGCCGCGAACCCCGATACGTGTAATCGTTGAACACCGTGTCGGCCACGCGGATACCCCGCACCCATTCCAGAATGTCCGGCAGCACGTCATCGAACGACGGCAGACCAGCGTAGCCGACACCGTCCCATGCGTCCCGCAGTTCCTCGTACAAGTCGGCATCCTCAGCCGTATCCTTGCGAATCTCATGCACATACATTGGGTTTCCCTCACTTTCAGATGAATAGGTTGATTTTCAGCGAGACAACGTCAGAAACAGGTCTGAATACCACAGCTCCAAGTCGAGAGCCTTAAGCGCCCTGCACGCGGCCACATAGTCGCCCGAATCCATGCATTCGACAAACTGCTGCGCATACGCGCACGTCTCGGCGTCATCGGAAGACATGCATTCCAGCAAGTCGTCAACGCCAGGCCATGCTCCCTCAGAATCATCGACAGTGCATTCCCCATGGCTGTACAGGTGCCACGTCATACCGTCGAGATTCCAGCAATCCGACCCCTTGCCGCCCAGTATGTCGCCGAACGTCTCGGGCCAGTCCATGAACTCGTAATCGACGCCGACACTAAGGCTTAGATTGTGCACGTCATACAAGTCGGCCAACCGTCCCCAGTCGGCTTCAGCGGAACCACCGTTGTACACGTCCCATATGCCCTTAATTTCGTCGGCCATATCCTTGTACCCGGACGGCGGCACCGGACTATCATTCCCACGCATGTACGCAAGAAGCTCAGGCGACGGCGCTGTGACAACGTCAAGACTGCAACCGTCCAAACCGTCCGGAAACTCGGCACCATTGTATGAATACAACTCCAACGTGCTGCCGCCCCGTTCAGACTCACGCAAACCATGACACCCCGCCATGACGTCGTAAAAATCATCAACGGAATTAAACCCAGACATGATTACCCACTTTCATAGAGAATGTTGATTAGCCGCCATACGACGGCACAGTGCGCGGATAGGGAATCGCACCCCACAAAACCCCGCTAGGCCGCGCCATAGCCCACAGAGAGCTACAAGTCAGAACGGCAACCGCCCATCGTTGACGGCATCACGAACAGCACTCATGACGGCCTTAGCTATTTCAGCCTTATGGCGTGCTAATACGTCACCCTCGCCGATACCATCCAGCACACCGTCGAAATACATTTCGATAAACACGTCGTAAGCCGCGCGATCAACGGCATTCCTGACATGTTCCGAAAACATGTCATTCCATTTTTGCGTGTTGCCTATCTGCAACACCACTTCGTTGGCCACGTGTTCGATACCGCTCTCGATATCCTTACCCATTTTTTCAGTCCTCGCTTTCAGAATCATCCAGCTCGATATCGTGCATACGCGCGATAAACTCGAAGTTCTCCCGCTGTTCGTCGCTGTTCAGCGCCTTAACCAATTCATCCAGAAAATCCTCGGCCCCCAGCGATTCCAGCAACACGTCAAACATTTCATCAGTGGTCATTTCAATACTTCCTTTTTATTAGTTGGTTACATTAATTTTGGTAGTGGTCGGCGATTTTCCTTTTAAGGTCAGCCAATGTGTGCGCCCTGATTTGCACGCCACGTTTTCCGTCGTGCCATTCTTCGTTGAAAACGTAGCCCCCGCCCCAATCGGGCTTGAATTTCAGCACGTCGCCCACACGTTTGCCGTCAACCGTCACATACCTGCAATACCCGTCGTCAACGGTATTGCTGTATGCGCACGGCAACGTGGTCAGGCTCCGAACTTTTACGATTTTGACAGTCATTTTTAACCTCCGCTTGTTTGTTGGTTACATTTGTAAAGGCATGTCACACGAGATTGACATAATCACGCATGACCATATTCCAGCCGGTATCCTCCCAGGCATATGTGCCAACCTTAGCCATAAGGCATGGCGACAGTGAGCCGGAAACGGTGGTATCCCGCAATGGCATGCACACCACCTTGTAGGTATATCCGGTGTTCGTCTCACAGTAGACGGCAGTACGGCGCGAACTCACAACCACGCGCGTAATCCGCACATCAGGCACGAAGTCGCTTGCAAGATCGACAGACCTAGACCGCATTGCCGCAACGCGAAACGCAGCAATAAGCGCATGACGTGCCACAGGCTCCGCCGCCGCGCTGTCTTGAAACTCAAGCTCCGGCATTCCACGCACCCAAAGGTGCGACATGTAAGACGATAGGGACTCACGCGCCGTAGTGAGACAGTCCCGAACGATTTTTACAGCCATTTCTTCGTTAGTATCCATAATAAACCCCCTTAAGGTCTAGTGTTGATTGGTTAATTACGTGCCACTAGAGGGTATCGCACCCCCTCATGGTCTAAACAGTGGCGAGAGGGGCGCAACCCTTGCGGATTACGCCCATGAAGATTTGTTTTTGGCTAACACCACCCGCAAAGTGGCGCAGAGGCGCATACGCACCCCCTATAGACTTTTAATGTCCGCATAACCCCCAAACGTAAGACGTTTGTGGTCAACCGCTAACGCGACTGACAGGCGCTAAAACGTGTCCGCTCCGCAATCTGTTACGCCGTGGTTTACAGTCAATGCCGCCAACCACGCTCACGCATGGCGAAACATTGACATTGCCACCTATCTATTGGCCTATCCTCATTGGCGGTAGTCTCTCACACTACGCCAAACGTCGGCGGTACCCCCTTACGAGTTCTCGCGCTCTACATTGTCAATCAAGTTCACGTACACTGCCTAGGCAAAATTGGCACTGCCAACCACGCCCACGTAGTGGGCATTATGCACACACCCCGAAAAACGCCGCCACCTAACCCCCAAAAGGGGGTGAAGCTCAAACTACCGGCATTCGGTAACACTCTTCGATTTTCAAACACTCGCAACACTCGCAGACTGACACACTGCACCTCAGCGCAGTGACCAACGTTCCACACGTGGCGGATTCGTTGTGCGCACACTCGGCGCACCACCTGACCATTTCGGGCCGGGCTATGCAGTGCCTAGGCACCTAACCGTCACGGCTTCATTTGCCGGTTGCTATCAGCCGGTTGCAAGTGTGCGGTTTAGAGTGTCGCACTAACCTCGCTAGGCTGACTGCCTAACCGGTTGATAGCTCTCACTATACACACCAATAATGGTGTAAGCAAATTAAGAAAACAGACCACTACAAAACGTTGAAATAACGCCACTCTACTGGCGTGTCTCAACACAGTAAGGGGGAGTGAAAAAAGAAAAAGAGACGTGACTACCACGGGAAAAAATAAAGTCAAGCAAGATATCAAAATACGGACAAAAAATATTGAGCGAGATAGATATAAGTAATAAGGAATACGACACAATGACGCGCATACGTACAACTGTACGAACGAACATTTGTACCATCGAACGAACGTTCTAACCGGGGCTGGGGGAGGGTCCCCCAAGGGGGTCGGTCGGGGCCGTCGGGTCAATGGTAGAAATAGTGCGCGCCGTCTGAAAAAGTCCGCGCATGAAATGTGACATGACAACGACGATGTTGGGTTCACGTTGGAATCGCTTTCAGCGTACCACGCGACACGCCGTATTCTATGCCATTTTCATTGCAACGTTGATGCAACGTTAGGTATGAGTATGCTGTCGCATGTCGGAATGGATTTTGGAGGACGCGTGGCGTCCTTGTGGGTGTCATTCCGGCAAGCGGTTCGGTGGTGCTCCTTGTCTCTTGGTTAAGGATTCCGACCGTTGGGACGTTCGTGTTCATAAGGAGCACCACTAGGGACAGTTGGCTGAGTCTGGTTTAAGGCAGTCGTCTCGAAAGCGACCGACTCTAACGGGTCCGGGAGTTCGAATCTCTCACTGTCCGCAGATGGCATCTTCCTAGGTAAGGTGCGATTCGGTTTCAAGTCCAATGCGAGAGGCTTGTTGATACCGCAGTTTGATCTCGCACATGGTTCCTATCGCTCTTGTGGGAGTGTTAGTCGCGCATGGGTTTCTGGCTCTTCTTGACCATGCGTGGTGAGATGCCGGTTCGAATCCGGCTGGGAACCCTTTGAGGGTGGATGAATCCCGGAATATAGTGTGTGTTTTTGGATTGTCCGTGAGATTGCGTCCATCCTCGTTTCTTGTGCCGGTCCCACCCGGTGCCGCCTATATGGCTGCGCCATTTGTTTTTTGGGACTGGCTTTGCAATCCTGCTGGCACGGCCTTTTGGTTGTCGGGTTCGATTCCCGAGGTTTGCTCTAGGTTTCATGGGGGTAGCTGCCCGTGAGACCGATGGTATTGCTCGAATATCCCTACTGGAACTTGTGGGGGATAAGAGGCTCCCTGCCTTAATCAGGTGGTTGATGACCGAAGGGAGGCACGGCCAGACGGATGCATATATACATACACGTTCCTTGCCGTTGGTGGTAAAGCCCATTCCACCATGCCGAACGTCTTGCCGACTTGGACGTTAACTAAGTCGGGTATATGGCATTGGTGCAACCGGTAGCATGGCGGTCTCCAAAACCGTCGATGTTGGTTCGAGTCCAACATGCTGTGCTCAGCCTACCCACAGGTTGTGGGAGAGGTCTTCGGAGTCGTCTTGTGGCGGCTCTAGTTTTAGCTGACCCGCCTAGTCTGCGGGAACAGTCTCCTGAGTCGTTATGGCGGCTCTTGCTTTTGGATGCTTGGCAGAGTGGCTTATTGCACCACCTTGCTAAGGTGGCGACCGGGAACGGTTCGGGGGTTCGACTCCCTCAGCATCCGCGCGCCGTGGCTGGCGGTAAAAAGCCATTTTTTGCCATTGGATTTCCTTATGGCGGTTTGGGTTAGATGACAGACAATCCCCATGGTTTTTGGTGATGTGGCGTGGGGATTGCCTGTTTTTCTTTTGCTTTGGTGGCGGAATGGTAGACGCGGCGCACTCAAAATGCGTTGTCCTGTGACGTGAGGGTTCGATTCCCTCCTGAAGCACTGAGGAGTGGTGATGACCAACGATTGGAATAAGTCGCATCGTAAGGAACGGTTCAATCCTGGTTGGGAGCGGACGCGTCGTGAGGTGTTGGATTATTACGGGTGGCGTTGCCAGTATCCGGTGATTGGTGATGATGGCGTGTTGCGTCCTTGTGGCGCTCATGCGAATGAGGTCGATCATATCGTTCGTGCCGAGGATGGTCAGCCTGATGATGATTCTTGGGATAATCTTCAGGTTCTTTGCCGTGCTCATCATGCTTATAAGACTGGTTTGGAGTCGGCTGACGCGCGGCGAAGGAAGAGGGTTGAGCGTGAGGAGGCTCGTTGGTACAGGCATCCCGCGTTCGGTTAGCTGAGGGTGAGTGCAGTGTGAATGGGTGTGATGGGCCTGTTCATGCTCATGGGATGTGTAGGTCTCATTATGATCGTTGGCGGCGTAGCGGCAGTGGTGCCCGTAAGCGTCGTATGAGTCGTGCGTGTCTGGCGTGTGGCTCTTTTTTTGAGACTGAGCGTCGGGACAAGGCTTTTTGTTCGGCTCGTTGTCGTAAGCGTTTCCAGCGTTTGAAGGCTGAGGGTGCGGCTCCTAATCGTACTCCGCAGCCGTTGAAGTCGGTGTTGTGGGAGCCTCGGTCGAATGCCCGTGTCGGGCGGCGGGGGAGTGTTCCTACTGGTTTTTGGACTGCCGAGGACGAGTGGAACGCGTGTTCTCATACGTGTCCGGTTTGTGAGTTGCCGCTTGACCGGTCGGTTGATGTTTTGAGTGATGATTTTCCGGTTGGCGCTTGGCGTGTGCCGTTGGAGCAGGGTGGTGAAAACTCGTTGGCTAATCGGATTGTCGTTCATCGCAGGTGCGCGTAGTGCCGTAACGGGCTTCGCGCTTGTCGTCCCGTAATGGGGCTTTGCGGGGAGTGATGTTATGGGCAGGAAGACGAGTGATTCCGGTAATCAGGTTTTGGAGATTCCTGATGGGAAGTTGGGGCCTGATTTGCCTCCGGCTAACCAGATTTTCCCCAAGGGTGGGGAGTGGTTGCCGTTGGTTGCTCATTGGTATGAGGAGTATCGGCGTAGTCCGAATGCTTCGATGTTGCGTTCGGCTCCTTCCTGGATGGCTGTCCAGTTGGGTTTCGCGACGATCAACGAGATGCTTTCGACTCGTCGTTATGCGACGTTGATGCCGGTCGTGCGCCAGTTGTTTGACGAGTTGGGTTGGACTCCGGCTTCGATGCGTGCGTTGAAGTTCGATGTGCCGGAGGCTGACGACCATGCCGCTTCGGATGGTTCGAATCATGCTGTGATTCAGGATATCGATGCTTGGCGTCGCAAGATCGAGGCGGCTGGCTGACATGCATTTGATGATTCCTAACCTGACTTATGAGGATAGGCGTAGGAGTCTTGGACGTTTGGCGTTGTGGTGGGTTGAGACGTTCAGTCTCATAGGTCGCGGTGGTGCGACCGGTAAGCCTGTCACTCATAGTCCTGAGTATATCCAGTTCTATTTGAACGCCTATGCGTTGAAGCCGAATGGTCGGCGCAGGTTCAATCGTGTGAGCTTGTGGCGTCCGAAGGGCTGCAACAAGAGTGGCTTGGGCAATGATCTGGCCTTGTTCGAGGCTTTTGGCCCGTGTCGTTTCGACCATTGGGCTAAGCCGGGTGAGACGTATACGTTTCTTGGTCAGACTTACTATTATCTGCCGGGTGAGCCTGTTGGCCGTCCTGTCCAGCGTCCTGAGATTCTGTGTTTGGCTACGTCCGAGGACCAGTCGGGCAATATCTTCGATTCGATTCACTATAACTGCACTTCCGGCCCGTTGGCCCAGTTGCAGGGTTTCGGCATGGAGGTCACGAAGACCCGTATCGGCTTGCCGGAGGGTGGGGAGATTATTCCCACGACTTCCGGCGATGCGTCGAAGGATGGTGGTCTTGAGACTTTCGCGTTGATGGATGAGGTGCATCTGTATACGCTGCCGAAGCATCATTCGATGTATAAGACGGTTCAGCGTAATCTTCCGAAGCGTTCGTTGGACGCCGACCCTTGGGTGTTGGAGATGACGACGTATTTCCGTCCGGGGCAGAACAGTGTGGCGGAGAACACGTTGAAGATCGCGGAGGATATTCAGGCTGGCCGTTCCAAGCATTACAAGGGCTTGTATTTCGACTATCGGTATTCGACTCTTCCCATCGAGGATTTTCCTGATGAGAAGAAGCTTGAGCACGCGCTGTATGAGTCGTATGGCTCTGCTGCCCATTCGGATGATGGTAAGGATTACATCATTCTTCCTGATGGGCGTATCGAGGCCGTTGATGCCGATGGTTATTCGGCTGAGGGGTACTCACTTCGTGATGATGGCGTCGAGCCAGGGCCGTCGAAGGATGGTTGGGTTGACATTCATGGTCTGATGGGGCAGATTTACCAGCCTGATTCGGACCCGAATGATTCGATTCGTTATTATTTGAACTCTCGTGCGTCGAGTGAGGATTCGTGGCTTACGGAGCCTGCGATCCAGTCGCATTTGGCTTACAGGGATTTGTATGGCCGTGCTGTCGGCTCGTCGTCTCGTTTGGATGGGGTCTGGAAGGATTTCATTGACGAGGATGAGGAGATCACGCTTGGGTTCGATGGTTCGATTCGCAATGATTCGACCGCATTGGTTGGTTGTCGCGTGTCCGATGGTTTGCTGTTTCTTATCAAGTTGCAGCAGCGGCCTGATAATGCGGACCCTGATTGGCGTGTTGACCGTGATGGTTTCGATGCCGCCGTGCGTCGTATGTTCGAGAATTACAATGTCATCGGCTGTTTCGCTGATGCGCATTTCTTCGAGTCGATGATTGGCGGCTGGGAGGCTGAGTATGGGCGTGGCATGAAGGTGTTCGCCCGTGGCCAGTCTTCGATGATGAAGTTTTGGACGAATAACTGGTCGCAGGATATGTATCGTGCGTTGCAGTGCGCGCATTCGTCGTTTGAGTATGCTCCCGAGCCTGTTGAGGAGGGGGAGCCTGACCCGAATAATATTCTTTTGTGTGCAGACCCGCGTCTTGTGTCGCATTTCCGTAACGCGAAGCGGCGTGAGAAGAGTTGGGGCTATCAGATTCATAAGGAGACGCCTAAGAGTCCGCACAAGATCGATGCGTGCATGGCTGGCGTTTTGGCTTATGCGGCGCGTGAGAAGTATTTGGGCCAGTTCGAGGATGAGGCTCCGCAGCGGGTGATGCCGCAGCGGGTCTGGTGATTTTGGGGTGTTCGTATGGCTTCCACATCTTCTAAAATGCAGAGTCTCGTTACTGGCGATGACGAGCCTGATGGTGATGGCCTGGCGTTGACGCGTCTTGCGACGCGTTTGCAGAATCGTATTCCTGACCTGTGTGTGTTGAAGACGTTTTATGACGGTCGTGAGACGGTTCCGTTGCAGTCCGTGCCGAAGGCGGCGACCACTACGGCCAGTGCCGTGTATAGGCGTTTTGTGGATATCTGTCCGTTGAATCTGGCTCATACGATTGCGGATGCGGTAATCACGTCGCAGCATCCTACCGGTTTTCGTCTTGTCGCCGATAAGACGATGCGGAGCACGGATGCGGATGACATGTGGGATAAGTGCGGCATGGATGTCCGTTCGTTGAACATGTTCATGGATGCGGCGATTTACGGTGCCGCGTATGCGATGGTTCTCGGCAAGGAGAATCCTTCTTATATCCAACGGTTGAGTCCGTGGAGCACGGTTGTGTCCGATGATAAGGATTCGGCTGTGGTGTATGGGTGGTCCGAGGAAGAGCAGATCGAACGGTTGACTTTGTATCGCATCGTCCGTAATGATGATGGTGAGATTCAGAGCGTCTATTCACGTACCGCGAAGCATGAGGTCAAGTCGCGCACGTTGCCTTCCGATTCGGTCGATGACGAGGATACCGTGTATGACCTTGCCAACGACGATTCGAAGAAGCGTCCAGAGTTCGAGGCGCAGTTCGAGTGGGAGGGCCAGTCTTCCGGTGATGATTGGAAGTTCGCCCTTGATTGCGGGTGTCTTCCTATCGTGCAGTTGACCACTCCTAACGGCAAGGGTCAGTTCGAGGCTTCCTTGAAGACGTTGAGGTCCATCGACCAGCAGCGTTTTCAACGGTTTTGCATTCAGGAGATGCAGGCGTTCAAGCAGCGTTGGGTGTCGGGCGACATGCCTGAGTATTACCAGAAGAGCGACCCTGCGGTCAAGGCCGGTAAGGCTCAGGTCGGTGACAAGATCGATTATTCGGAACTGTTTGAGATGGGTCCCGCCGCGTTGTGGCTGCTTCCCGCCGATGCGAAGATTGGTGAATCGTCCATTACGGATATCACGCCGATTGTGAATGCGGCCGCTTCCGATGTGAAGCTTCTGGCAGGTGCCACTGGCACTCCGTTGTCGATTCTTTCGCCTGATGTGGCTGGTTCCGCCGAGGGTGCGAAGCTGACGACTCGTATGCTGCGGTTGAAGGTCCGTGACATGAACATGAGGGCCAATGACGCTTTCGTGCTTCTGTTGAAGATGGCGTTGACCGCTTCCGGCAGTAACGCTTCCGAGGAGCGTTTCGAGACGACTTGGGAGCCGTTGGAGCTTCCGTCCGAGTTGGAGCAGTGTCAGGCGGCGGCTCAGGTGAAGGGTGTTCTTCCGTTGAAGACCATCGCCCGTCGTTATCTGCATATGACCGAGACGGAGATCGCGGAGATGATTCAGGATGCCCAGGATACGAGTTTCCTGAATGCCATGGCGCAGCAGAACGCGGCTTTGGATTCGTCGGCGAGGCAGACTGATGCGACGATGAATGATTCGTATCTGGGTGACGGGTCCGGTGTGGATTCGTTCGCGTCTGATTCTGGTTCTATGGGGTCCGATGATTCGTTCCCTGATTCCTCCGATGATTCGTATGGTTCGACCGGTGGCGGTGAGGTCTGATGGCCGATAGCGCGTTGGTTGCCGTTCAGGCGTTGGATGACCAGCGGTTGAAGCTGGTTGACGAGTTCGTCCGCAGGGCTTGGAACATGTGGCGTAGCCTGACTCCTTCCGACTGGTGGAACGATGCGGTGGCCGAGGGTGCGGCTGCTTATGTGACGCAGCAGCATATCGCGTTCGTGAAGGCCATGCGACAGCAGGGCATCTCGTATGCGGATACGATGCTGCGTCTGGCCGGTGTGAACGGTTTGGGTGATGTCCCACAATATGAGGTTGTTCGCGCCAATACGGACCCGTGGCAGGTCGCCATGAGGGTCGCGGACGAGTATCGCACTCAGGCCGTGAAGAATCCGGAGATTCGCCCGATGACGTGGGATGAGATTCTGAAGGATGCCGACCAGTCCGCCGCCAACCATGTGAAGGCTTGGCTGATGTCCGCGAAAATCCAGTTGGAGAACAATGCGGTCACTGACGGCTATGTTGCTCAGAATCGTGCCATACAGTCGCGTTACAGGAGTTCCGGTGTCGAACGGTATCGGCGTGTGATTCATCCCGAACTGTCGAAGACGGGTTCGTGTGGTTTGTGTGTGGTCGCCGCCACGAACACGTTCACTAGGGACGATTTGATGCCCATGCACAACAGGTGCAAGTGCACAATTTCTCCGATTACCGCGTCGAATGATCCCGGGTTGAAATTGAACTCGGATGATTTGATGACGATATACAAGGCCGCTGGCAAAACGTCGGGCCGTGATTATTCCACGAGCGCGACGGATTTAACGAAGCTTCGCGTGAAGGTCGTCAACAATAGCGAGCTTGGGCCTGTGCTGCTTCGCAAGGATGCTCCGGTGAATGGGAACGCTCCTGAATGGCATCTGCCAGACATGAAGATGACCAGTGCGCAGATGGAGCGCATGTGCGCCCGTGCGACCGAGTTCAACGCCCGGTACAAGGAATTGCTGGATGGTGACAAGGATTCGGTTCAATTCCGTTTCGATGGGCGTTCGTATGAGTTCAAAAAGACAGTCCACACTAAGCAGGCTTGGCAGTACGTGCGGAGCCTGTTGGCTTATTCTCGCGGTTTTTTGGGACTGGCCGCTTAAATATTAAGGAGATTTGGTCTTATGGCCTCTCAGGATAATGAAGTCGAATCCGAAAAGGACAAGACTGTTGGGCAGGCCGGAACGGTCGAGGATGCCGTGGAGGATGCTCGGACCACTCTGGTTGACGAACCCGCCGTTGAGCATGACGCTCCGGCTGATGATAAGGGTTCCGATGATTCTTCCAAGCCGTCCGATGGTGACGAGCTTGCCAAATGGAAGGCTATGAGCCGTAAGAACGAAGACCGTGCTTCGGCCAATTACAAGGCTTTCCAGTCCGCCGATGCGGAGCTTAAGGCCGCGAAGACGCAGATTGCGCGTCTTGAGGCCAAGGCGAAGTATCCGCAGATCACGGACTCTGTTCTTTCCGACCTCTGCCCCGCAACGGAGCCGGAGGCCATCGCGTCGTGGGCTGAGAAGTATGCGGCGTACAACCCGATTGACACTTCCAAGGTGGAGAGGAAACCGCAGCAGACTGAGGATGCTTTGGCCCGCAAGGTTGCCATGCAGGCCGAGTTCCCGTCCGGCACCTCGCATCCGAAACGTCAGCCGGGCGACGCTTACAAGCGTGTGATGGAACGTCAGAAGGCACGTAAGCGCAGCAAGTAGTTTCCTACTGATTCTTTGAAAGGATTGAGCGTATGACTCAGGAAATGGTTCATTCCTCCGGTATCGTGACCGTTGAGGAGGACAATTCTTGGCGTTATGGCGAGAAGGACACCAATGATTCGGTGTCCGTCACCATCGTGCCGGAATTGTTCAAGACCGAAGATAACAAGTATCTGACCGGTGTCGGCCCGAAGGCCACCACCATTTACATTCGTTCCGGTATTCCGCTGGCGAAGATCACTTCCGGTCCGAATGTCGGCTCCTATGGTCCGTATGACAAGTCCGCCACTGATGGCCGTCAGACCAAGATCGCCGGTCTGCTTGAATCCATGGTGACCGTGAACATCAACCTGTCCGGTTGGGATTTGGATGACCCGACCGTCGGCATGACCTATCGTGGCGACATCGTGGCTTCGAATCTTCCAGTGAAGCCGGAGACTGGTGCCGTGTGGGGCGGCGAGTTCTACGACGTTGAGGATGACGTTGTGAAGCCGTTGTCCGCTTCGGCCGGAGCGGCTGGCACTCCGGGTCCGGCTGGCAAGGATGGTGCGACCATCACTGCGATCAAGCTGACCAAGGATGGTTCCAACAATGCCATCACTGGTGGCACCGCCACCCTCTCCAACGGCAAGACCGTGAATATCACGGTTGCCTGATTGACGGTCTTCTACCTCTAAACATTTTGTGAAACCCACCCATCGCGGTGGGTTTTTGCGTATCTAAGGAGTTTTTCTTGGCTATTGACAAGACCATCATCCCGCCGTCCGAGGCGACAGAGGTCGCTCAGGCGGGGCATGATTACGTGAACGGCATCCTGCCGTTGTCGAATATTTTCCCGGTCACTTCCAATGGTGGTGATTGGACCGCTTCGTGGACCCCGGTCATTCCGAAGTCCAAGACCCGTGCGATGAAGCATCGTGCGTTGGACGCCGAGATTGGGCACACCAAGTCCGAGACCTCGACCGCCGAGATTCATGCCGGCCTGTTGCCGTTGTCTGGTATGGACCATATTTCCGAGCGTGATGTCGCCAAGCATCAGGACGATACCGCATATATCCACGATCAGGCCGAGGCGAAGTTCGAGGCTTTGGGCCAGCAGGCCGGTGTGACCGAGGAGTTGGAGCGTTTGCAGTGCTTGGTGACCGGCAAGGTGGTCATCAAGGAGAACGGCGTCGATGTGACGTATTCGTTCAAGCGTCCGGGCAACCAGCAGGATGTGAGGCCTACCACCACTTGGGATAACGACAAGTCGAACCCGTGCGACGACATCGAGGCTTGGGTGAAGATCATGCGCAAGGCTTACGGTCGCAAGCCGCACGCCGTCGCCACCACCGGTGTGGTCATCGATGCCATGCGCACCAACGAGTTCTTCCGTACTCAGGTGTCCGGCATGGATTTGGAGCATTCCAAGACCAAGCTGTCCCGTCAGGAGGTGTTGGATGTGCTTCGTGCGCAGTCCGGCATCACCGACGTGCTTCTGGTCGATGAGGCTTACGAGGATTTGAAGCTCGACAACACCTTCGATATGGATGCCGATGTCTCCACAGCGTTCCCGAATAAGACCTTCATCCTGCTTCCGTCGTTCAACGATTCGTCGTTGGGCGCAACCCTGTCCGGTCCTACCGCCGAGGCCCAGAACTCGGAGTATGAGATCAACAAGAGCGTCAACGATGGTCTCATCGGCGCTATGTTGTCGCATCAGGCTCCGCTGAATTATGACATCTGGGTCAACGGCAATTATCTGCCGATTCTGAAGGAGGCCGTCTCGACCTTCAAGGCGGATGTGCTGGGCAAGTAGCCTTCTTGACGCTTAGGGGGTTTCGCTGATGTCGAATGGTGTTACCGATGCCGTTGACTGGGTGGAATGCTTGGAGCTTCATTGCCTTCCTGACGCGGATGTGTTGAAACGGTATCCGAACGCGTGGCTCACGTACATGTGCCATCGTGCGGAGACCGTCGCGTCCACTTCGAGCACGAATTGTGTTCCACGGTTGAAGTCCGGCGACCTTGATCTTGAGGATTACGAGTTCGTCATCTGTTCGATGGTGTGGCGTGTCATCCGCTATTCGGATATCAAGACTGAATCGAATGGAACGTACCAGTTCACTCGTTTCGACCCGCAGGATAATCCGCCTGGCAAGGATGCGTCTCCGAATCTGTATCTGTCGAAAAGGGAGAAGCAGATTCTGGATGGCTATGTGTCCGGGCGTGGTCCTATCGGCACCGTTGGCGTCGGTGTGAACCGTATTTATGGAATGTGATGCCTATGTCTCGTGAAACGTGGGATTTGGGTCATCCATACGATAAGTCGGGTTCCGACGTGGTTGCTGAGCATCCTTACGAGGGTGTGACGGTGCCTTGGGTGAAGCCTGATTCGATTCTGTATCGGGACAAGGTGATCGTCGTGTTGTATACGGTCCGTCGCGGGCCGCATGGGACGACGTATGTTCCCGGGAAGGCTTACTGGTGCTGGTGTTCCATCGAGGGGCGCGAGCAGCAGGCTGGCATGTTTTCGATTTCCGGTGCCGAGGATAAGTCGCCGCAGACTTGGGGTGGTTTGCGTGAGGTCACGCCGTCTCAGGTCGTTGCCGTGGAATGGCATGGCGATATCCATACGGAGGTCTGGTATCAGGGCGACTGCTATGACGTTGACGGCGCTCCGACGTTCCGTCAGCATGGCGAGGTTCCCCACTATGAGATGCATATCCGGCGTAACGCCGACTATTCGCAGATTCCGGTGGGGTTGCGTCCGAAGCCTCCCGAACCGGACCCTGACGACCATGTGTGGGGTGAGGCCGATGGCAAGAGTTTTCATTGACCGTGACCTGAGCACGAAGGTGGCTGAATGGTTCGGTCCGCAGGCCACGTCGGAGAAGGCCGACGAGGTGCTTGCGGATGCGAGGGTGCTCTCCGCCGAGCGTGCGGTTGGCCGTGACCCGGGTATTCCGGTCGCCAAGGATTTGAGTCTTGAGAAACGCTACCACGGCATCGACACGGATGTGTGCCTTGATGTCGAGGGGCGTGACGGGTCGAACGTGGCCGTCGAACACGAGTGGGGCGCTTGGAACGAGCAGCGTCAACGTTGGGTCGAGGGCCATCATGTGATGCGTGACGCGGCCCGTATGAACGGTGGTGTCTGATGCCGTTGATTCAACCCGACTACGAGCGTTACCCGCAGGAACGTCCGATGGTTGATTTCGATTCTCTCGTGTACACGCTTCTCACGGCTGGGTTCACCGGCAACCCGGACTGGCCCGACGTGCATGTGCTCAACGAGATCGATATCGATGTGGACGCTTGGGCGTCGTTCTCGAACATCGTGCTGTTCCATACGAACGCGCCGACCATGGCGACCGGCAATCATTCGACCGGCGTGTGGGATTGCGACATCGACATCATCGTCGCCACGAACGATGCGGACCGTTCCTTCCGCTTGGCGCAGGAAGTGTACCAGCAGATCATGCAATGGCCGCGTTACGGGCGTACCGATTCGGGTCGCGTCATTCGGATTGTGGGCAATCCCGGTTTCGGCAAAAGCGCTGGCGGCAAGCAGGCCACCGGCAAGAAGGTGAAGCAGTATTCCGCTTCCTCGTTCACCGTCCGCGCGGAGGATTCGCTTCGCGCCGGATGATTTTCCGTTTTCTGTTTTTCGTTTTCAAGCCTCGCCTCGTGCGGGGCTTTTTTATAAGGAGATATGAGATGGCGTTTAATGATGACGCGACTCTGATTGCCACTTACGGCACTTTGTTCTACGCTCCTGTCGGCACCGCTCTTCCGGCGTCCGGCGCTAAGGCGTTCCGGTTGAACTCCGATACCATTCCTGCTGGCAGTGGCGGCGGAACATGGAAGAATCTGGGCCATACTTCCGCAGATAACAAGATTTCGTTCTCGTTCGACGGTGGTGACGCCACCACGCATAGTTCGTGGGCACGTAAGAACCTGCGTACCACCTACGCCGATTCGACGTGCACCATCACCGCGAAGTCGTTGCAGTTGGATGGCGACACTCTGAAGCTGATCTACAACGGCAACGACGAGGATGGCGGCGTTGGCGTGGACATCACCAAGAAGCCGCAGACGTTCAGCCTGTTCCTGTTGGCTCAGGAGTCCGCCGACGATGATTCTGATATCCGTTTCGGCGCTTTGTTCCGCAAGGTTTCCGTGACCTTCGATGGTGGTCCTGATTTCTCCGGTGATGATTTCGTGGAGCAGGGCATGACCGGCGAGGTCGAGACCGTCACCGGCAAGAAGCCGATTGTGTTCTTCGAGGCTTCGAAGATGAAGCAGTCC
>ERZ1026866.289-NODE-289-length-33154-cov-9.065500_pt1 | contig 33154 bp, 25 predicted proteins | sample MGYA00380163_ERZ1026866 | MGnify/ENA primary metagenome ERZ1026866 (study PRJEB33269, sample SAMEA4719799) | human gut metagenome | biome: human-associated habitat; feature: organic feature; material: feces | place: Cameroon | collected 2013-10 ...
TCAATTTTGAGTTGGCTGAATACGTCCTAAAAATTCAAAACTCCTAATTCGGACGGCACGCCGTCCGACACAATATTTGCATTTCTAATGCTCAATACTCCTCGTTCAGAGCATCAGGAATTCATTGGTGCGAAATTCGCGAGTTTTGAGCGTGCAGCGACAGTGTGCTGATAAACAGCAGATTATGCTGCTAAGAGGAAAAGTGTGCAATGGATGACGAAGCCAAACAAGCATCATTGGGTTGCTATAGAGCCACTTTTACACCCCCAATACCGCCTCTATCGCCATATAAAAGAGCCTCTCTTCCACACCAACAGTGGCTCTGTTGGAGCGGAAAAGAGGCTTTTCTTGTATATCATGGGGGCAACAGCGTTGCAAAACACCATAAAAACCGCTTCAGAAATCTCTAAAAGCGGTTTTTATTTTGTAATGGATTTTTACCGTTTGTACGATATTTGCATAGCGGACTTGAAGAAATGAGGGTGTGCATACTATGTCTATGCACACCCTCATAAAAGCCCAGCCTTACTTAATCTGCACCTTATATGTGCTGATGCTGTCGGCTGTTATCATCTTTATTACGTATACGCCTGGGGCGAGTCCGCTGACTGCTTCGGCTGGGGTGGCTTCTGCCTTGTCAGCCACTACACGGCCGGCGAGGTCGCAGACTACGATGCTGGCGGGGACTGACGGGATGGCGTCAATGCCTGTTGCCACTGTGTTGTGTACGGAGAGAGCCACGTACTTGTCGGCGGCACCACGCGATGTGAGGCGGACGTAAGCCTCGTGGACGCCTTCGTCAGAAGAATGGAACGAGACGGTGAATGAGCCGCCGTCTGTGCCGAGCTCTGTAGTAGAGAGCTTGAACTTCGATCTGTTCGGACCGCCAAGCTTCAGCTTCACCGGCTCGGCAAGGTTCTCTGTCGTCACGCTAATTTCGTCAGAAACAGCGTCCTTGTCCACCACTGCGTTGTAAGCAAGCAGCGATGTGCTGGTGCGGATGACGGGGATGTCGGTGCGACCGTAGGTCACATCGTCGATGTAATATGTGGCAGAGTTGAGCTTGCCACGTGTTCCTGTGAAGCGGAAGCCCATGAACATCACGTCAGGAAGATCGTAATCGCGGAGGTCGAGATGATACTCATACCACTCGCCGCTCTCGTCCTTCGTGCAAGGCATATTCATTTCGATGGGCTGAACGTAAGGTTCGCCGTCCTCCATGTCTATATAGCACAGCTCCATCTTGTCCGTCTGGTTGTCCTGCAGATAGTCGCCGCGAACACGGAAGGTGAACATCTTGGATGTGGCGTTCTTGAAGTCGAGAGCCGGTGTTACGAGCATTGTCTGCATCGGAGTCTCGTCGCCGTCTGCCACCTTCGAGTCGTAAGCTGTGGCCTTAGCCACACACTCACCTGCTGACTCGTCCTCCTCGGGGAACGTATAGCCCCACCAAGCACGCTTGCCTGTCAAGGCGCTGTTGGTCCAAGCCGTGATGTGCAGCGGAGTGTTGCGTTCTGATACGTTGTCGAATGTCTCGTTGAGAAGCGTCACGGGAGAAGCTGTGCTGAGCACAAACTCGTCGCCCTCCGTTTCAGGATCGGTCTGCGAGCCTTCCGTTGCCACACCCTCGATGGGCAGCACGATGTCTTCCATGCCGAGAGCTGAGATGATGAGAGCGTTGGTGTATGTTCCGGCTGCAGTCGGAGCGAATGTCACCTTCACGACATTCTTCGAAGCCTTCATCAGCATGGTGTTGTTCACGCGGAACGCACCGGGACTCTGAAGCGCAATCTTACCGAAGTCGGGCAGACCGGATGTGGTAATCTCAAGAGTCTGCTCCTGTGTCTCGTCCACCTTGGCTGTGAACTGTTCCAATGCAGTGGGATTGAATGTAGCTGTAGGCGGATTCTGTTCGTCAATGGCGTAAGCGTTTATGACGATGCTCTTCGAGAGTTCGGGCAGAGACGGGCAGTCGATGGAGAGATAAGCCTTATGCTTTGCCACGGTTGTGGGAGTGTAGCTCACGATGATGTCGGTCTCGCTTGTTCCCTTTGCGATGCTCTCAACGGAAAGTCCGAACTGATTGCTTCCCGCACCGGTCAGCTCCAGCAGGATGGGAGCAGGCATATTCTTGGCAGATACGTGTATCTTGGCAGCCTCAACGGTCTTGCCCACGAAGCCAGCCACCATCTCAACGGTTGTCGGCGTCACCTCAAACGAGGCTGGTCCCTGCGGCTCCATGACGGTCATGTCCTCTGCGCCACGCGGAGCGATGATAAGCTGTGTGGCGGAAGCGGAGGTAAGGATGCCGGTCAGTTCCACGTCGTCCGTAGGAATGGTCTTGCCGATGAGCGTGGTGTTCTTGAAGATGCGCACCTTTGCCTCATCATTGCCGTCAGTTACGACGGGCTGCTTCATGCCTTCAGCAAAGACAGCGTCCTCTGCCACGTCCTTAAACTTGACGCCCGTCACCTTCACCACCTTCTGTATGTAGTTCTCAGGCGCAGCCTTCATCTCTGCCAATGTAGCCTCCACAGGCTCCACGGTGTTGCCTTTCGACAATACCTTGCCAAGGTTGCTGTTGTAAGCCACGGCGCTGAATGTGCCGAACGACTTCTGCAAGCCGAAGATGAAGCCTGTTATGCGGTCGCCAGCCTCTACGTTAAGGTCGGCAGGCAACACGTCAAACTCGTCTACCAAGAAAATGCCTCCCGTTTCGTCCTGCAAGTAATATGTGGGATGGCTTGCACCCTTGTCCACATACGTAACCGTAGCCTCACCCGAATAACGGTAAGTGAGGCCGTCTTCCTCGTTCTCGCTATAGAGCTGCTTGATGGTGGAAATGTTGTTAGGCGAGTATGCCTCCCACGAGAGGTTTATCACGATGTCGTCCACGCCCTCGCCCTTGAGCGTCAGCGTGGCGTTCTGCTCACCTTCAGTATATACCACATGCACATTGAGCTTGGCTCCGTCGCCGCTCATCACGTCGTCCTTGGAGAGCACGGCAGGTGTGACGGTCACGGCAGGAGACGACGACTCTACGGTGATGTCGCCCTTAAGGTTCTCTCCCGTAACGATGATGTCCTCGCTATATTCGTCACCAGTATATACCGAGCCCAATACCATGGTCTTCTTCGATACCTTCAGCACGGGCTTGGTGTCTTCGCCCTGACTGCCGAAAAGACCCGCATAAGAGTCGCTCACACGTACGGAAGCCACGTTCATCACGGGCGCCGTTGTGGAGGCGTTGGTGCCCTGACGCAGTTCCAGTCCCTGCAAGCCGTAGCTCTTCACGCCGCTACCGGTATGGTTTACGCCGTCGATGACAGCACTCGGTGTCTCAGGCTCGGTCTTGAGGCTGGCAGGATTGACATAAAGATATACGTTGTCCATACCTTTGTCCACAGCGTTTATCTCGTAACGCATCACCACAAGGTAAGTCTGACCGAGCTTCAGCGGCTCGGCGGCAAACACGGGTTTGGAAGCGCCACGCTCCACGCCAATCTTCACCTCGTCAGCATTGTCTGCGGGAGCGAAGAACACGCGACCCAACTCTGTGGGGGATATGCCTTCTGCGATGACCGACTTCTTGGTTCGCGGCTCAAGCGCCAAAGAATATACATTGCCCTTCGGACACGCCTCCACATTGATAAGGGCTGAGAAATATACGTTTCCTTCCTTTATACCCTCATCGTTGTCGGTGAAGCGCACGTGCAGGTCTTCAGCGCTCTTTGTGGCTCCGAGGCGCACGCTCTTGCCGTCCGCCTTCTCATAATAGCCGGGATAAGTGAGCGGGGTGCCCACCACCTGAATGGGATCGACAGTCTGTGAGCCATAATGCACCCATCCTCCCTGACCATGAAGATTACCTTCGGGATAATCAAAATCATCACGAAAACAGATCTGCGCCGCCACCTTCGACGGCAACACGAAAAGACCTATCAGCAGCAGGACCAGCCATGCCGCCATCGTCTTACTAAAAGTTAATAAATGCTTCATGAAATTGATCTTTAAGTTATAATAATGTTGTTATTTGTTGAAAGCGCATAGATAATTTGCAAAAATACGTATTTTCATACAAATCAACAACAGAAACATAAAAGAAATACTAAAAAAGCGCACAATTTGTTTAATTAAGTGTTTTTTGCGTATTTCTTTATTTATTATTAATTTTGCACATTCCAAAACGAGATACATCAAACAATAAAAACACTTTATGGATAACAAGAAACAGCCCCTTATCGCACACCTTTGTATGCTTTGCGCCGGCACCTTCTGGGGACTCATGGCGCCTATAGGAAAGGACGCCATGCTTCACGGCATCGACGGTTTTGACCTTGTAAGTTTCCGCGTTCTCGGCGGAGCCATCCTGTTCTGGCTGACATCCCTGTTTACGAAGAAAGAGCATGTGCCCGTGAAAGACATACTGATGTTGGGCGTCGGCGGACTCTTCGCCCTGGTCTTCAACCAGTGCTGCTACACCATCGGCCTCAACATGACGTCGCCAAGCAACTCCAGCATCATGACCACATCAATGCCAATCTTCGCCATGATACTCTCCTTCTTCATCCTTAAAGAGCCTATCACATTTAAGAAAGCCGGTGGCGTGTTGCTCGGATGTGCAGGAGCGGTGATAATAATAACCACAAGCGCCACGGCGGGCAACGCCAAAGTGGGCAACATCTGGGGCGACCTGCTCTGTATGTCTGCACAGTTTTCGTGGGCGCTCTACCTTGCCTTCTTCAAGCCATTGGCACAGAAATACTCGCTCTTCACCGTCAACAAATGGATGTTTACGTGGGCTACGCTGCTGATATGGCCCTTCACGCTCGGTCATATCACGGACATCGACTTCCCCAACGTTCCTATGAGCACATGGTGGGAGACAGGCTTCGTGGTGTTCTTCGGCACTTACCTTAGCTACATATGCGTAATCATCGGACAGAAGACGCTGCGCCCGACCGTAGTAAGCGTCTACAACTACGTGCAGCCCATCGTGGCGGTAAGCGTAAGCGTAGCCATAGGCTTGGCCGTATTCAAGCTGACGCAGGCATTAGCCGTAGTATTGGTGTTCTCGGGAGTCTGGCTTGTGGTGAAATCCAAGTCAAAGCGAGACACAGAAAGAGTTAGGAATTAGGAATTTTTCCTGAATCTCTTCGATACGGCGGAATAGCCGCAGCGCTGGCACAGCGGTTCTACGGCGGCATGACGGGTGAACCCTTCATAAAGGGCGCGGGCTCGGGGCGATGCGAGGATTTGCTCTAAGCTCTGCTCGTAGAGATTGCCCAAGGGCATGTCGCCGTTGTGGTCCAGGCAGCAGGGCACGACGGTTCCGTCGACGAGGACTCCAATCTGATTGCGCAGCGCATAGCAGAACACTTCCTCCTCGTCATACACCTCATGCTGCAGGTCGGGCCACTCAAACATATTGTCGTTCTCAAGGAACAGATTGTCCGTGAGTTTCCATCCGTCGTGTCTCTCCGTCCAGGGACGCGGCTGATGTTCGGCAATAAGATCCAGAATGGTCTGGTTCTGGCTGTTATGTCCGCCCTCGTTCCAAAGGCGCAGCACGATGATGCAGCCACGGCGGGCTGCCTCCATAGCGAACGTCATCACCTCGCCGATGTACTCTCTGAGGTTTGCCTTGCCGTTGCCCTCATGCGAATGGAGCGAAATCTGCACCTTGTGCGGCAGCTCCTCCAGCATATCGGTGCGACGGGAGAGCAGCGTGCCGTTGGTGGTAAGCACTGGCGTGAAGCCCTTCTCACGCGCCATCCGCACGAACTGCGGCAGCTGGGGATGGAGGAAAGGCTCGCCCATAAGATGAAAATAGAGGAAGCGTACCTCACCCTTAAGTCGCGAGGTCAACACATCAAACTCCTCCAAAGTCAGCGTATGCTTCGTCCTATCGGTCTTAGGACAAAATACACAATCGAGGTTGCATACATTGGTTATTTCAAGATAGCATCTGGTTATCATGCGGTAAAGATACAAAAATTATTCAATAAAAACTTAGAAACACACAAAAACTTCATCAAATTCGTTGCATCTGAGCCTGAACAGATTAATATAATTATTGTAGGAACATAAGCTGCAACAAATAAAAAATACCGCTTTATATTTGTATATTCAGAATATTATATTTACTTTTGTAAAATATACCACAAACTTTAAACATATATTTCAAACAAAAACATTTGAAAAACTTTTCAGATATAAAAAATATTCACAAAACAATTAAAAAAAACGTATGAAAAAACTGTTTTTTATTACTGCGCTGGCGCTAACAGCTAATATGGCTACCGCACAGACGAATGATCGGGGGGGCATAAAGGCCTTGACTTCGGAATAAACACAGGTTATGAGTTTTTAACTGGTGACAATAATAGCGGAGAAATCCCAGTGGAAATAAGCCTTGGAAAGCGTTTCAATAAGAACTTCTATTGGGGTATAAGTTCAGGAGCTATTATCCAAACTGAAGAAGAAGGAAGCGTGCTGATTCCTATCACAACAGATTTCAAAGTGTTATTTCCACTTTCTTCCTCTACTCTAACACCAGGTGTATTGCTCCGTGCAGGCTATTTAATTAATACGAAAGAAGACCAAGAGATAAAGGTCGGAAGAAAAACGCAGACTGTAGAAATGCCAAACTACATAATGATTCAGGCAATGCCTACAGTAGATATAGCCCTGTCTAAATCCGTAGATTTCATCCTCGGAATCGGCTATACACATTATGTACCGACTAAGGACAATTTTGATTCATTCGGAGCTGTGACTCTGAAGACTGCATTCAATTTCCACAAGTCAACTCAACCTGACAACAAGCCCAAAGAACCAACTCGTGACAGAGGAATGGAGATCTCAGGCAACCTTGGCATGAAATATGGATTCGACAATCCTATATCTCTCATGGGAGATCTTGCACTTATGTATAAGTGGAATCCTAACATAAGCTTCGGTGTAGGTGGAGGATATGAAACCCTACAGCTTTGTGACTCAAAAGATGATAACGTCCCGCTTTTGAACGTAACAAAATTTTTTGTTCGCGGAGAATACCGTCTGAACGACAACAGGATATCTCCATTTGCCGCTGTTGAACTCGGCGTTAACAACTATAGCATTCAGGAAGATGAAGACTTATATGACAATACAAAAGTGGACAAATCAGCAATATTTGTTTCTCCTGCTGTGGGCTTGTCATTCCGTACCACCAACAATTCGTACTTCAAGCTTAAGCTTGGATACAACATCGCACCTAAGGTCCAGCTCAAGGAATACGCATCTGAATATAGCGATCCAAACATTGAAAAATGGGGCGTGTCAAGCTTGTTCTTAAACATAGGCTATACCCACACATTCAGTTGGGGAGAAAACTGGTTTAAATAGCCATTGCTAATCATTGACGTAGTCTATACATAAAGAGGGTGTGCATCCGAAAAATGGTATGCACACCCTCTTTATGTATTTTCTGTTTATTCCACCTCTATAAGTATAGCCGTATAGTTGTCATCTCCGCGTGTTTCGCAGATTTTGTCGTATTCGTTTATTATTTCTTCCAAGGGTTTGTCTTCAGCCATAAGCGTCAGTAGGACGTCGTCCTTCATGCTCTTGTGCAGTCCGTCGGAGCAGAGCAGCAGACGGTCGCCTGCTTGCAGACTGAACTGTCTGACGTCCGGCACCGCCACGTCGGGACGGTAAGAGAAGAAGCATTTGGCTATTACCTCCCAACCGAAGTCCAGTCTGATGTGGTCCTGTGTCTGATAAAGCAGTCCGTCGCCCGGTCTTAGCAGATAACAGCGGCTGTCGCCCACATGGGCTATGGTGACATTGTCCTTCTCTATGCTTGCCATCACCATCGTCGTGCCAATCTGCGCATGTCCTAACTGGTCCGACTTGCTGTCGATGGCAACGCTTGCTTTCTTACAAGCCAGCCCCACCTTTGTGGTGCAGTCGACGGTGGCAGCATATTTCTCCCAATACTCCGTAATGGCGTTACACACCGTTTCGCTTGCCACCTCTCCGCAGTAATGTCCGCCCATTCCGTCGCATACGATGCCCATGAAGCGATCCTGCTGCGGCATATCCACCACGCGGAACGTATCTTCATTGTTGCTACGTCTGCCCGTTTTGCTTATCGTTGCATATTTAGTTTTCATATCCTACTCCTTTTATTTCATTAATCTATCATAAGCTTAGTCTGTAAATACACGTGCAAATATAGTGAGATTTTATTGATGGTCAAACAAAAACGTAAGAAAAAAAACAAACAAAGGAGGCAATGACGGGAACGTCATAGCCTCCTTTGTTTGTATCAGACTTAGTGCAGAGATTAGAATCTCAGCTGCTTCCAGCTGTCAGTCAGATTCTCCGTCACGTTGGTGGTCGGAGTCTGAGGCTTCTGGAGCTTCATTGTCATGGCCCTGCGGCTCACGTTGTCCTTGATATAGTCAGACAACTCGCCGAACGAAATCTGTCCGTAGTTGTCACGGATTTCCTTAATAAGGTAGTAAGTAAAGAGGCCGTGTCCCTCTTCCTTGCAGCCCTGAGCAGTCTCGTTGCCCTGAGCAGCAGAGAACACCACGAGCTTACCGTTGCTCAGAGTTCCCTCCTCGGCAGCGATTTCGGTGCCGCGCAATCCCTCGTTCACGCTTTCATTGTTACGGTTGATGCCGCTGAAGCAGGCGTCGAGGAAGATGGAAGTCTGGTTGAAGTCAAGGTCGCCGATGCTTGCATAGAAGTCGTTGAGGGCGATGCCGTTCGACGGCTTTGTGCCGCGGATGTCGGTGGGCAAGAGGTAAGCCTTGTTAGAGTCGTGGATGTCAGGCACACCGTGACCGGCATAGTAGACGATGAGCTTCTTCATTTCACGGTTCTTGATGCTCTTAAGCCACTGGAACTCCTCCTCGCTGATCATAGCCTTTGTTCCGTCCTCCACGAGGTGGATGTTCTCAACGGGGATGCCGAGGGTCTTCTCGCAATACTCTCTGAAGACGCGGGCGTCATGGATGGCGTAAGGAACGCCGGGAGCGAAGCGATAGTTCTGGTTGCCGATTACGAGAGCGTAAGTGTTGTTGCGGATAACCGAAGACATCGGGATGAGCGAGTCGATCTCTGATGTGCGATAGTCATAGTCGACGAGCGAACGAGAAGCGGTGTTGCCACCCAGATATTTGTCAACGGCGTCCTTTGAAAGACCGAAGGTATTGGCGTTGCCTACATTGATGTAAGAGGGCAGACGATGAATCTCGCCGTCGTAGAGGGCGTGACGTGTCTTGCCGTTCACCTTCACCTCGTTGGCAAAGGCGTAGTGACCAACGACAGCTGTCGGGCTTACCTCGATGATCTTGATGCCGGTACAGTTTACGTAAGCCTGATCCTCGATGACGCAGTGGTCAGGAATCTTTACTGAAGGCAGCGTAGTACAGCCAGCGAAGGCGATGGTCTCCACCTTCTTTATGGTCTGGGGCAGAGAGATGGTGCGCAGACGTGAGCAGTTCATAAATGCTCCCCAGCCGATTTCAGACATGCTGGTGCCAGCGAATACCACCTCGGAAAGCTCCTTGCAGTTGGCAAATGCGTAAGATCCGATTCGGGTGATGCCCTTACCGATAGCCACGCTTCTCACTGGGAACTTCATCTTCACCCAGGGAGCCTGCTTGTTGGGGTTGTAGTCTGGTATGGCGGATCTGTGTTCCTTGCCTTCCTTGGTGAGCGTCACATTGGTGATGGCAAGCGTCTTTCCGTCAAACACCCACTTTATCTCATTATTCAAAAAGCCCTCGCGGATGCCGGATGTGTATTGTGCCGATGCGTTCATTGCACAAACGATGGTCATCAGGGCCATAAGGATAAACTTCTTCATAGCTTATATATTTTTAGATATATTTTTCCACTTTGTTAATAATATAGCTTACTGCTGTGGTTGGATTTGGGATTAGAAGCGGAAAGTAATGTAGAACTTGCTTGTTCCGCTCTTGAACTTTGTCTTGTCCTTGCCAAAGTTCTCCGTATTGAAGTGCTTGTATTCGGCAGAGCTGGTGCGATACTCGTATCCCAGACCCACCATCTTCCAGTGGAGGTTTACGCCGAACGAATTGTATGCTCCGAGACCCCACAGCACCTTGGTGGCACTTGCCATCTTCACGTGGTCCTGATTTTCTTCATCATTGTTACGGTCCTTATCCTTGTCGTTAGACATGAAGATGAAGGAACCTCCGAATCCGATGTGCCAGTATACGTTCACCTTGATATAGTCGAGCTGCTCGTTGTGCAATGCTGCGAAAGGTGCGACGGTGTAAGAGGGACCGATACCAAGACCGATGTTAGCCTCCACCTTCTCCAGGTTCCACGGTGTCTTGTAGTAATCGCCGTTCTTGTCCGAGCTGTCATAGCAGTATTTGTTGTCGGCGTCATACTTGCTCTTGAAGTGATTGACGTTGATGTCGAGGCAAGGCACGTCAATAGCCCACATTCCCCATAAAGGCTTCTTGGTCAGACGGTGGTTATAGCCGAGCTGCAAAGACACGCCCCAGTCGCTTGAGAAGTCGTACTGGTCGTCGTCCGACTTGAGACTTGTGGTGTTTGTGGCGATGTTGAGATACGTACGTCTCTTCCACATGTCCAGGTAGTGTTTCTCCGTGTTGTTGTTAGTGATGACCTTTTGCTGCATTTTCACGATGTCGCTGACCGTCGTCACCTCTGTAGTGTCCTCATCCATGTCGAGATTAGGAATCGTGATGACGTCCTGGGCGTATGCACATGGTGCGAAAGCCAAAGACGCAGCGATGATAGATGTCTTGATTTTTTTCATATAATATTGTTTTTATTGTTAATTCTTAGCATTGGCATTTGTGATGACCAGCCACTGTGAACGGTCGACCACCATGTCGTTGTCGCGTTTTCTGGTCTTGCGGAGCCACTTCTCGAAGTCGTCAATGTCCACAGAGTTGGCATGACGGAAGTCGCCTGCGTCGTCGTTGCACTTCGTGAAGGGGTTGGGCGAGAAGATCAGCACCACGTTGTTTAGCTCCAACGGCTTGTCGGTCACCATTCTGTATGGCGTGGCATTCACGTCAAAATCTCTGTCGAAGAGCACGTATTCCTGACCTGCCATAACCTCGAAGCGGCCTGAAGTGTTGCTTCTGTAAGGCAACCAGCAGCTCGCTTTCTTGTTGGAAGAGTCGAGAACGTAAATGGCAAGATAGCCTGATACGGGCGACTTGAACTTGATGTATATTCGGTCTCTGTTGTTGAACTTCTTGCTTTGATAGCTGTCCGTAGTGCCTCCGCAGAGTATGCTCCATCTTAAGTCCACCGAAGGCTGCGTTATCTCGCGTGCCTCTCCCCACACTTCCGCAGTGAAGGTCAGGCGGTCTGCCGCATAATCAGCCTTGAACACGCTTGGCTTGCTGTCGCCCAGCCATTCCGCTGCCGAGTAAGCTTCTATCTCTTCCACGAACCGGCTGATGGCTTCGCCGCTGATGTCCATATCCACCATGTTGGTGTTGGCCTTGATGTTCTCATTAAACTTTTCCTTTATTGCCTCGTTCTGTGCACCTACAATGCACTTGTGTCGCATCTCGGCAATGGAGAACGTCTCGTCCTCGCCTACCGTATATGTGTAGACGCCATGCACATTTTCGGTTCGTTGGGCAAAAGATGGTGCCGCAATAAATAGGAGCAATGCGCCTATTATTGTCTTTTTGATATTCATATCTTACTGTTTCCTTATTTTATCGGCACGACCGTAGCTTCCTTATCCTTGAAGTTTGGCATCTGCTTACCTATCGGCGCATTGATGTAAGTAGGGTCGCACACTGTATATTCTTTTTGGTTATACATATAATAATCTCCCTTTTCCTTCTGCGTGAAGTTCACGGCGCAGGCGAGGTGGCCCGGATAATAGATGAGCACACAGTCCAGACCGAGGAGATCTCTGATAAGACGTGTGAGGAGAATGGAGCGGTCTTCGCAGTCGCAGTAGGGATAATAAAGGGTTTCTTCAGCGAAGAAAGCGCGGTCACATCCCCATATCGTCTCATCATACTCATACTCGAAGCCGGTCTGGACAAAATTGAGCAGACGGCTGACAGCCTGATGCTCACTCAGTCCTTGCAGGCAAGATCGGAGCGCAGGGTAAATCTGCTTCTTCACATCCTCATTCATCGGCGTATCAGCGTAAACGCGGAAGTACGTCATCTTGTCGTTGTTGGTATATGCCGACGGATATGTATTGTAGAAATCGATGAGACTTCTGTTCACTGCCACGTCAATCTTCATATCCGGATAGGCTCTCGACTTGATCATACGGCTTTCCGCTTCGGTGTTGTCCAGCTGCATGGCCTTCGTAATGCCAAGCGAAAGACTGCTCTCGTTGGGGAATTTCGCCTTGCAGATATGGAGCACCGGCTTGGCTTCCTGAACGGGATAGTATATGTCGCCGTCAATCTCGTAAGACAGCTTGCCGTACATAAAGTAGTCGGAAGCTACGAGCAGGTAGAGGTGGTCAGCGTTGTCTGACGCGAATCTTACCTTATATCCTGACTGACAATAGAGATAACCCATCATCAGCACAGCCTCGTTGGTGTCCGTTCCGCAGAACTGGTCGGCTATTTCCTTCAGCATAAGCAGGTAAGCCCAGTCGCAAAGGTTGTGCTTCTTGCGCAGTTCCAGACAGTCACACAGCAGGTTGTCGTAAGCCGTGCCGCTCAGACGCAACAGCAAGTCGGCGATGCGGTCTGGCGTTATGTCGCCAATCTGTATTCGCTTCGTCTCGTCCAGATGCACCGTCATCTCGTTTCCGAAGAAGATGAAAGGCATTTCGCATATCTCTTTCTCATCCTCGCTCAGCGGCACACGCTTTACAGGCTCCACGGGTTCTGGCTGCTTTATCTCCACGGGTGGCGCTACGGGTTCGGCAATCGTGGCTTTCTTCTCCTGTCGCTCGTCCAGCAAGGCGTTCAGAGCCTCATACACCTCCGGCTTTACGTTAGGTTCGGCAGGCTTGACAACGGGAGGTTCTGATCCCATCTTTGCCCATGCCTGACGCACGAAGTCGGTGTATTTCTTGTTGCATTCCTGGCGGAACGACTGGAATTTCTGGTCTATCTTGTTCTTGAAGTTGCCGAAACGAGACGCAAACGGATTCTGCGGCTTTTGCGCTTCCGTATCCAGCGAATCAATTTCTCGCGTTACCGTGGCAAAATCCGAATAGCGTTTCTGCGAGATAAGCCCAGTATTGCTGAGCTGCTTCTTCACGTAGGCAACATATCGGAGCGAGAGGTCCATGACGTTGTTGCCCTTCGCCGTTGTCAGCTGTGACACTACGCCCTGTCCGGGAGTCTTGATGATGATGCGTTTCTTGTTCTTCTCATCCAGAAGCTCCACTTTTCCGCCGTACGGAATGTTCACTCTCGTATTGCCGTTCACCTTGGTGCTCATCACCAAAGGCTTGCTTACGCCGTTGACCATATAGGTCACCTTGCCCACCACATGATACGCCACCAGCGATTGGGCGCCCGTACGAAGTGCCAACAAGCAAAGAAGGCACAATAAGATGTATTTTATCTTTATCATAAGTCGATGCCTTTTAGGAACGAATATTTGTCTTTTACCGAACTGACGTAATCCTTAATGGCTGTATACATATTGCGTGATACTCCAAGGAATGCGATTACTGACAACGCCCAAGCCAGATTGAAGCTGATGTGGAACGTGCAGAATACCAGGAAACTTATTCCGATAAACACCGAAGTGAAAAGGAACGTCAGGATGTTCATTATACAAACCGAACCGATGATATACTTCGTGAACATATTGGAAGAGAGTCCGGTCCGCTTAAGATATTTTGACTGAAGCACCTGAACGATGAAGATAATCAGCAACGTGATCAGGCAGAACGGGATGAACGGCACGTGCTTGACGTCCGTCTGCTCTATGATGGTCTGGATGCTGTATGCCAGCAGCTCCACTCCCGCTATCTTTCCCAATGGCGACCAGTGAGCGTCGGCATCCTCATACATCGATCCGAACAGCACTATCTGTCCGTTGATAAGCTCGGGATGAGCTTTAATCTCCTCGGGCTGAAGCACGGGGAACTTGGTGTATGAGAAGTTGATGTTGATGTCGCCGGTCTTTGTGCCCACCATGTCCTTGCCAGTGTAGAGGTTAGACACCTGCGAGACGAACGAGAGCTGGCGCTTGCCGTTACACACCTCCGACAGAGCCGCCTTGCGCTTCATGCTGTCATACAGCTTTCGCGGCATGTTGACGGTTCCTTCCTTGATGTCCACAAACTCTCTGAAGAAGGAATGGATGGTCTTGGTGTAGCCTATCGAGTCGTTTTCCCAGTCGAGCATCTTCTCGGCGAAGACGATGTTCTTGTATTTCTCCGCCACCTGTATGATGGCGTCGTTGCCTTCGATGTCGTCTCCTTCTACGTCAAAGACGCAGTCCAGTCCCACCACCTTCGGCTTGGCCGCTTCAATGTCGGTCAGCACCTTTGCTATGTCAGCGCGGGCCGTCACCTTCGTCATGTCCACGATGGTGATGTATCGGCATGTGTCAGGAGCCGCCCCCTCACGTTCAATCTGGTAATAGATGTCCGTGAAGGAGAAGTCGGCAATGGTTCGCCTTATCGGGTCCATGATTTCCGCCTTCACTGTGATGATGGCAAAGAAGCCCATGATGGCTACTGCAAGGAATGTCACCAGTATGTGGCGTATCAGTCCCTCCACCACAGGTGACCTTTTAGCCTTTGGCTTACCCGTTTTTGTCATAGTCAGAGGCGTGCTTACTTGTTAAGGAGTTCCTGAAGTTTCTGTTTGATCTGTGCGTCCTCCTTCTCAAAGATGCTCAGGAGGGTCTCCTTAGCGAGGTTTCCGTCGTAGCTGACAGCCACCTGCGACTCGGTCTTTCCGCCTGTTGTTCTCACGATGTCAAGCACCACTTCCGTGCGTCCGAGACTCTGCTGTATCATTGTCTGGCTGGTGTCCACCATCTTTGCTACGGTCTCCACCTCTCCTGCGCTAAGCTCCGTGTTCATGTCAGTCTCTTCCGTGAGAGCCGCAACCTCCAGTTTCATCTGGCTTGCCACGTCCACACGGGCACGTGTCAGGGCTTGCTTGCGTGCCATTCCTGCACTGGTGCTGCTGCCTGAAGAACGTCCGATGAAGTATTTCGGGAAGCGTCCTTCATACGTATACATACGTGTGTAGACATCGGTAAGCTGCTTCTCCAAGGGCAATGTGCCAGGAGCGGGCTGCCATCCCTCCTTCTTCAGCTGCTTAGCCTGCTTCTTGGCGTCCTTGAGCACTTTCTGCTCAATGAGGTTCTTAGCCATCTTAGCCTGCTCGCGGCGTTCCTTCACAAACTCTTGCTGGACTTTCTCCTGCTTCTTAGCGGTATTCTCTGTATCAGACTGCGCACACGACATACCGCTTATCGATAATGCAATGAGAGTCATAAAAAAAGTTTTCTTCATAAAGCTTTTGTATTTAGTAAATCTTTCGTACGTTTATTGTAATATAAAATTAAGCGCAAATACGCTTTTAACTAATTTTTTACAAAGATAGATATTTTTTTACTTCCACACAACAAAAACATTATTTTTATATAATATTTATGCGTGTGCGTAGGTTTCAGTGCTATTTATCGCTGAAATGATTTTGAATTAGGAATTGTGCGCTAAGGCGCACAATTCCTAATTATTCCAGTTTCGTTTACCTTTGAAACACCCACTTATATATAGCGCTGATTCTTAGGCTAAAAAAATGTAAACTTTTTATTCGCCTTTAGTTTTTTTGAGTAACTTTGCACCCGATATTTAATCTATAAGTTCATTGTTTTCAGGTTTATAAACAAACAAGGCAATAGGACTACGCTTTATTATTATTAATCATAAAAAGATGAAGAAGAATTACGCTCTTTTATTATTGAGTGTGGCTGCGCTTACCGCTAATGCGCAGCAAATCAACGGCGACTTTGACTCTGAATGGGAGAAGTGTGTCCCTTGGGACAGTAAAGGCAACACCTTTTCAAAAGGTGTGCAGCCGCAGGGATGGCACATGGCTAACGTGGTGCTGGGTGGAGAAGTGGGCGAAAAAGTCACACGCTCTGCCGAAGACGAGCCTGCCAACTATGCCGTAAAGGTGAACAACATCTACAACTCCATTGTCAAGCAGAACATCCCCGGATATTTCACGCTCGGCACACCGTGGGCTACGGCTGAGACATTTCTTACAAAGGTGCGCAACTCTGACGGCGGTACGTTCGGCGGTAAGGAATTTACATACCATCCCGATGCCATCTCCTTCGAATATCAGCGCGACAACTCTAACGGCACGGACGAGCAAGCCACCGTGCTGGCTTATCTCTGGAACGGCACTTGGACTCAGAAGGACGTGCCCGGAAATAATGCCGTAGGAGTTTTCTCATGGGGCAGCGCCACTCGCGTGGACATGGAAAACCGTGAGCGTAACGTTCTCGGCATGGGCGAGACTGCCACCGGCGGAGACGTGACTAAGACCGAAGGCGCCACTCTCGTAGCCACCATCGACCACGCCATAACGGAGAGCACCGAGGGCGAATGGAAGACAGACACCATACCTTTCGTATATAAGGAAGGATGCGAGACTGCCGGCGTGGAGAACATCAACGTCATTTTCTCTTCCGCTAACTATTTCGGACCACAGAGCGACATCAAGGCGGGCAATTCTCTTACCGTGGACAACGTGAAGCTTATCTATTATCACGCTCTTTCTTCGCTCAAACCTACTGACAACTACGGCTATGACGTAGACATCAACTTCTCTCCGGACACATACAACTACACCGTAGAGTCGACATACGATCCTGACTGGACCACCGTCGGCTACACCAAGAAGGGCGTAGGTGCCACCGTGGAAGCTGCCTACGACGACCTCACCGGTCAGTATGTCATCACCGTGAAGGGCGAGGACTATGACGCTGAAACCAATCCTGAGGCTATGAGCGTCTACACCATACAGTATCAGAAGGCTGCTCCGACGCTGACATCGCTCAACGTGGCTGGTCATGAGTTTGTCACAGCCGGTAGCACCAGCACAGACTTCACCGCCACAGGCAACTGCTATACAGACGAAATAAGCTATGTTGCTTCTTCTGAGAAAGCCACAGTGGAGCAGACATACGACGAGGCTGAGCACAAGCTCACGCTTACCGTAAGCGAGGCTGGTTGCCCCTCAAGCGTCTACACCGTCACATTCGAGGGACAGAGCAAGGAGGCTGCTTACCAGATAGCCAACGCTGACTTCGAGAACTGGACCGACGACGAGAACGCCAAGATAGCTGAGGGATGGAACTCGTTCGACACCGCTGCCGGACTCTTCGCTTCGTTCGCCTCTATGTCTCCGATGCCACAGAAGATAGAGGGATATAAGGGCAATGGCGTGCGCATCGTATCGAAGGACCTGTGGGTGGCTTACGCCAACGGCAACATCACAACTGGTCATATCAACATGGGCAGCGCCGACCCGACCGACGCTTCCAACTATAACTTCACTGACCGTACCGACGTAAACGGCAACATGCCTTTCGCAGGACGTCCTGACGCTTTCGAGGTTTACGCACGCTTCACTCCCGGCACAGCCAAGGCTGCAGCCGACGCAGAGCAGGAGCAGCCGGCTCTTCAGGGACGCGTACAGCTCATCCTCCACAAGGACGCTGCTTATCACGACCCCGAGATGGCTGAGATGGCTGACGAAAAGGTAGGATCAGCCAATGTGCTGATTCCCGCTACAGAGGAATGGACAAAGTTCACGGGTGAGTTCAGCTATGCCACTGACGAAGCTCCAGAGGTGCAGTACCTTCTGGCTTCTGCCACAACCAACCCCGTACCGGGTGCTTCAAAGGACGACCAGCTCGACCTTGATGAGCTTCGCCTCGTCTATTACAGCACGCTGAAGGATCTGCAGATTGACGGCAAGACCGTCGAGGGATTCTCTCCCGAGAAGACAGAATACACCATAGAGAGCGACAACGCTGACCTCCTTAACACCATCACGTTCGAGAAGAAGGGTGTAGGCGCACGTGTAGAGAAGGACGTAGACCTGACCAACAACGTCTGCACCATCACAGTCTACGGCAACGACTACGACGTCAACCCTGCCAACAAGACTGTCTACACCGTGAAGCTCACTCCCACAACGTCCATCGGCTCCGTCTCTTCAGACAACACAGCCAACCACAAGACCTACACCATCGGCGGTGTTCGCACAGACAATCCCGCCGCAGGTCTGTATATCGTGGACGGAAAGAAAAAGATGGTGAAGTAGAATCGAATTTTGAATTATCCTCGGCTTCGTCTGCGATTTTGAATTACAGCAGACGAAGCTAACTTAGGAGGCTATGGCGTCTCGCCATAGCCTCCTAAAAATCAAACAATCCCTATTCTCTTACAAAACCGCTACTATTGCTGACACAAAACAATTGTTTTGGTCTCTCACTTCGGTCGGTGTAAGCACTCATTACGGTCGAAGTAAGCATTCACTTCGGTCGGTGTAAGCACTCACTTCGGTCGGTGTAAGGTTACTAAAGTGGCGGTTTCTTCCAACAAGCGCAATTATATTCCGTTTCTTATGCGTTTTCTCACGATTATTTAGTAATTTTACTGCAAACATAAGAATAACAATCCAAGAAAACGAACCATTACAGCCGATACAATAATGTCTATAGCATCTGCCTACATATAATCATACCTCTTTACTGATAAAATATTTTAACAATAAATGAAAAACAGGAATGTCAATATTAAGATTAAAGAAGTGTGCAATAATTGCGATTAACACGATAATGTCAATATGGTTATTAAGGGCTATATTGTTTTTCGTAAAAACAGAACATGGCAAGCCCATATTATCAGATCATATTGAAGACGTTAAAGCATTGATATACATACTTGATACATTCGAGTATATTGCATTGTTCAGCTTTGCTTACATTTTAGTGCTCCTGTATATGCTGATAAATGTATATATAAGAAAATGTGGTGGAGTGAAAGCATTGATAATGCTTGTTCTTATGCAATTCACGGTTATATGCGTTTGTGTGTTTTCATGGCTCGACGTAACCTTCTCTTTAAAATTCAATGGGGATAGAGGCCTTGAAGACACAACAGACATATTGCTTTCTTTAATCCTAATACTAACATGCGAATTCCTACACCATACATTTCTGTATGAATTGTTAAAGAAACATGCAAAAACAACAATACTAACATAGGCGACAGTATTATGAGCGAAAATGGCTATCTTTGCATGCAAAATAACTAACTTCTAAACAATGGACACACTATCCCATTTCCATTCACTTGACGAACTGATACGTGCTCTTGACAGAGAGCGCAAACTGCTCAGCGGACTGTTTCAGGACCGCAAGCGGCTGTCGTTCCGTTACGAAGTGGCACGCGACCTGGCAGCCAAGAAGGATGAGAGCCTGAGATTCCTGCGAAGGTTCGGAGTGATCAGGGAGAACGGCGACTTCGTGGAACTGGAGGATGTGTATATGAAGTTCTTCGAGGAAGTGCTTGAGGTGAACGAGGAGATAAATGTGGCGAGCGTGAAGGAGAGCATCGGCAACCTTAATGCCGCCATAGACTATTACCAAAGCGAGAACAGCCCCACACGCAAGTACGGATACCTGAAGGACGTAAAACGCATCCTGCGCAACATCGCTCTTACAACACTAAGAAACGTAATCGACCTAAAGCGAAACATCGACAACACATACAAGAACGAACCGACCTTCGCAGTCAAGAAGAAGAAACTGGTGAACCTCGATGAGAAGCGAAAGGACATATCCGTACTCATCAACGAATGCGAGAGGGTGATAGACGAAAAACAATCCACCTTCTTCATGATGGCAATGGACGTGGGACTGAAGGAGACGGTGACGGACGTGAAGCTACAGCTTAGGGAGGTTTATCATAACCTCCTCGAACTTGACCGACAGATAATAAACTACCTCAACCTCATAGAATATCAGAACCGGCTGTTCGAAAAAGTGCAGAAGCTGAAATATCTGCGCGACCAAATGCTGCTCGAGACCAACACCGACATCAAGGCGAAGATGGACGCAAGGAATCCGGTATGGATGGAACCGCGCCCAAGATATACGCTGAAGGTGTCGTTGTCAATGCTACGTACCACAGACCTCGGGCTGAAGATTCTGCAAGACGTTGCCAAAGGAAAAAGCAACGACCGCCTTCGCAAAGGCAATCTGGCCGAACCGCTCACCAAGGAAGAGCTTACGGAACAGCAGCAGGTGATGCAGATGGTGGACGTAAGTGAGGTGAAGACGGCATTCATGGCTTCAGGAGACAATCTCTTCCACTTCGTGATGAACTATTCCGGATACAGAAAGACGATGACGGAAGAGGAGAAGCTGGTGTTGTTCTGCCAGATAGCCGCACAATACCTTAACGAGCTTTCCATAAGCGAAGAACGTAGCCGATATGGCGACATAGAATTTCCATTGATTTATCCTAAAACAGCTTAAACACACTTATGCGTTATACCAAAGAAATATTCGACATTTTAAGCAAAGGCGGATTCATATCACAGAACTCCGTATCACAGCTACTGTCTAACCTGTATGATGCCATAGAGGACGACTTCCAGCAATATCAAGACTACTACAAAGGCATTGGCTTTCTGCTTGAAGGCGGTAACGGATATTATTATTTCTCACGCTCGGAGAACAAGGTGGAACTGGCGGACAAGATACAGCGAATGGCAGAATGGATAGACAGAATTGACTTCCTCAAGACCTTCAACACAGCATTCGGGTCAGGGTTCACATTCCGCAAATCCAATATCTTGGAGCAATTCTCAAGCGACATAGAACTCAAGGAAAAGGCGCGTCACCTATATACTGACCTCAAAACCAACGATGAGAAAATGGACAAGCTGATAAGCGACCTCCAACGTCAGGGATTCGTGGAACTGCAAGATGAGCTTGACGGCACTTTCAAGGTAACAGCAGCATTCCATTACATAGAAGAACTTATTGATTGTCTCACCATTATAGAAACCGATACCGAACAAGCATGAGAGCATTACGCAAGATAATATTTGTGAACAGCGCACACATAAGATACGCAGAGGTGCGACTGGACGGAAATGTGCACTTCATCGGCACTCAGGGCGTAGGCAAGAGCACCCTGCTACGCGCCATCCTGTTTTTCTATAATGCCGACAAACTGCACCTTGGCATTCCCAAGGAGATGAAATCATACGACGAGTTTTATCTGCCCCATGCCAACTCATACATCGTGTATGAGGTGGAGCATGAGCACGGACCGTTCTGCGTGCTTACGTTCCGTTCGTCAGGCCGTGCCTGCTACCGATTCATAGACGCAGCATACCGCAAGGAATGGCTTATAGACGAAAAGGGAGAAGTGACGGCAGACAGCAAGGTGATACGTGAACGTCTGGGAGGAGCGTCGATGAGCAAGATAATTGACCGCTACGAGCAATACCGCGACATCCTCTATGGCAACAAACAAGCCGTGGACAAGGAGTTTGCACGCTTCCAACTGATGGAGTCAAATCGTTATCAGAATATACCACGAAGCATCCAGAATGTCTTTCTCAATTCCAGACTGGACGCAAACTTCATCAAGGACATCATCATCCGCTCAATGAGTGAGGAGGAAGCCAACATCGATCTCGGATATTACCGTCGCCAAGTGGCAGACTTCGAACAGGAATACAAGGACATCTCATGTTGGTATAAGCAGAATCAGAAAGGCGAATCCATAGTACGCACACAAGCGGAAAACGTGGTGAAGACTTACCGCGAACTGCTGTTTATGAAGCGGCAGATAGCCGAACTATGCGGCGAACTGAAATATGCCATACGCACATCCAGAGAACGTCTGCCTTTGGTGGAGAAGAAGATAGACGAGCTTATAGAGGAACAAAACCGACTGAAAAGGCTGATAAGCGAAATACAGCAGAAATTCGATACGGAGAAGTCGAGCCTCAACCAAGAGCAGGGCGCGGTGAACCAAAGCCTTAAACGCCTGAAGGAACGTAAAGATTATTATACCGCAGAGAAAATTGAGGATATACAGAAGAGATACGAGCAGGAACAGATTCTGCGCGTAAAGCTCAATAGTGACAATGCCCGACTGGCGGAACTCACAGCGCACTTTAAGGACATTACAGCAAAATACAAAGCTCTCTGCCAAGAAATAAATAATGTTCTGGAAAAATATCGTCAGACACAGACTGCACGCATCATCTCTCTCGGACAGGAAAAGCAGTCAGCAGACGAACGTATGCTCGCCGAACACATAAAGCAACGAGAGGAAATAGAAGCAACTTTCGCCGATAAAATCACTTTCGCCAATAATCGCATCGAACAGCTAAAAGGCGAAAAGACGGAGCTGGATAAAGAAATGCTGAAACTGAAGTACTGGCAACCTTATAAGGAAGACACAGAGACTCTAAAAAAAGAAAACGACAATCTGGCTTTACGTGAAAAAGAACTGAACGGAGTGATATCCACCACAGATGCAAAGATAAACCAGCTACAGTCAGAATACGAAAAGAACGAGGCTGAAATAATGGCGGACTGTAAAGCCAAGTTGGACGCCAAGCAGCACGAGATGGATGAGGTGACAGCAAAGTTGGCTGAGACGGACAGTCTGCTGGAACGTACCAAGGGGTCGCTCTATGAATGGCTGGAGGCGAACAAGCGCGACTGGGAACAGAACATAGGCAAGGTGATAAACGAAGAAAGCGTGCTCTATCAGACCGGATTGCATCCACAAAAGGACGAGGGAGCATCGCTGTTCGGCGTGAAACTGGACCTTACGGACCTGCCACTCGCCGTGCGCAAGCCTGCCCAACTGAAAGCGGAACGAGCAGAACTGGGGGCATCGCTCCGCTCGTTGAAGGCGGAATATGTCGGCTTGACAGAAGAGCAGGAGAAACTGAAGGAAGAACAGAAACGACGCTTTGCCCCCAAGATGAGAGATTTGCGCGAACTGAAATCATACCATGAGACAGAACTGCGCGTCATTCCACAGAAACGCAAGACCATTCTCCTGAAGATGGAAGAATATGCTACTAAAGCAGAATGCGAAAAAGAGGAAAGGACCAAGCAGCTGAATACACGCCTGCAGGATGTGGCGAAACGCCGAACAGATGCCGATACGGAACTGGCAAAGACACAGAACGAAAAGCAGAAACAGCTGACAGCTGAAGACAAGCGATACCAGAAAGCTAAGGATGAAGCAATCAAGCAGCACGAACAACGGGTGGCAGAAATACGTGCATACATCAGACTGCAGGAGCGGAAAACCGAAAATGAGCTGCAACTGCTGCAACAGCAAGAGCATGAAGAGCTGCACGGACGTGGAGCTGACACACGTATGGTAGAGGAATGCAAGGCCTCGATAAAGGCGACAAAAGCCGAACTAAAATACATAGACGACCACAGACGTATAGTGTTCGACTATCAGCGTGACCGCGAAGAACTGTTCGATCACGAGGAAGAATTCAAAACAAAAAAGAAGCTCATCACCGATAAGCTTCAGCAACTGAACGAGAAATACAATCTCCGCAAGCAGAAGCATAACGAAACGCTGAACTTACGAAGTAAAGAACTGGATGAGCGCAGGGAGGAGAAGACCCGTATTGACAACGACCTGCAAAAGGCAGAACGCTTCACACATGACGAAAACCTGTGTCCGCCAATGCTGGCAGAGGCACAAGAACGTCAGACACTGCGCACACCAGGACAGGCTGTGGACGAACTTACGGGCATCATCGTGTCACGCCAAAAAAGCCAAGACAAACTGAAAAGCACGGTGAACGTGTTCAAGGGCAATTTCACAGCCAAGAACACATTCAATTTCCGTACGGAATTGGCTCTCGATGAAGACTATCTCGACTTCGCCAACAATTTGGAAGACTTCCTCACCTACAACAAAATAGAGGAATTCCGCCGCCGCACCAGCGAACGATATGTAGACATATTGGGACGTGTATCCAAGGAAATGGGCGACCTTACGCGGCACGAATCGGATGTGGATAAGGTCATTTATGATATCAATAACGACTTCCGCAAACGCAATTTTGCCGGCGTCATAAAACTCATTGCCCTTCAACCCGTTCCTTCAGCAGACAAGATGGTGCAGCTGATGAAGCGCATAAAGAATTTTCACGATGACAACCAATACGCCATGGGCGAGCTGAACCTGTTCTCCTCAGCCAACCGCGACGAGGTGAACCAGAAGGCAGTAGGACACCTGCTCGACCTGATGAAGTCGCTCGTTGACAATCCGCAACGACGATACCTTACACTCTCTGACCTTTTCCTCCTGCAGTTCCGCATCGTAGAGAACGACAACGACACGGGATGGGTGGACAAGCTGTCGCATGTGGGAAGCGAGGGAACTGACACATTGGTTAAGGCAATGATAAACATCATGCTGATAAATGTATTCAAAGGAAAGGTAAGCCGTAAGTTCGGCGACTTCCGCATACATTGCATGATGGACGAAATCGGCAAGCTGCACCCGCAGAACGTGAAAGGTATACTCGACTTTGCCAATGCCCGAAACATCCTGCTCATCAACTCCTCGCCCACCACATACAACGTCTCGGACTATCGCTACACCTATCTGCTCAGCAAGGACAGCAAGTCGCAGACCGTGGTGCACCCATTAATATCACAACAATAAAAACATCAGAGACCACCGACAACATTCATATATGAAGATTACGTCATCTCTTATAGATAAGCTTATCAGACTACGCTCAGGCGAATCGCTTCCGTCCAGCGCCCTACGCGGCGAATGGGTGGAAGAACTCCTTGGCGACGGTGTGCTCATCAGTCGCTCACACGGAAGCAGAAGCTGCATCATTGCAGCTTCTCCAGAAACATTGGAACAAAGTCTTAGGCATATCGATGAAAGATTGAGCCATCTTGACAAAATGAAGGAGATACTTGTTACGGAATCCACAAGGTCAGAACAGGCAGCAGAAACCGGTAACTCCAAACTTGTGGCAACACGCTCATGCCCCGGCTTTCCAGTCAATTCATACGAACCTATCACATGCAGTCTGAACGACAAGGAACTGGTGGTAAATCCCCAAGAAGGCACATTCCTATTCATTGCTGAATGGCATTACTTTGCCATACCAGAGGATGTGACCGTCGTAAACATCGAGAACATGGAAAACTTCCGACTCATACGCCGGCAGCAAGCCTTGTTTTCCTCAGCCTTGCCAGGCAAGCGTCTGCTGTTTGTGTCGCGCTATCCGCAGTCATCCGACCTACGGACATGGCTGCAGACCATCCCCAACCAGTACGTTCACTTCGGCGACTTCGACCTCGCCGGCATCCATATCTTCCTTACAGAATTTCAAAAACACCTCGGCACACGCGCCTCTTTCCTCATTCCGCAAGACATAGAGCAGCGCATAAAGCATGGTTCAGCAGAAAGATACAACGACCAATACCAAAAATTTAGAAAACTAAAATCCGACATCCTTCCACTACAACAACTTATAGACACACTCCACAAATATCACCGCTGTTACGACCAGGAAGGATATATAGAGAAGAAACTGTAGCTCAATCATTTGTTTAAAAAATGCAAAAAGGCGTACAACCGACTTCTATAAGATCTCAGTTGTACGCCTTTTTATTGTTTATTCTGATAAAATTCCGATGGCTCTTGTAGCGAGCTTTTCAGTCAGACCGTCATACGAGTCGGTCTGGACGAAGTGTGGGAATTGCGACTCCAGGATTACGTATCCGTCATCGATAATTACATACGGAGCCTGCTGCATATTGTTGTCATAAAGCCACGACGCTATTTCCGCGCCCTTGCTATGCAGCACCGTCGGGTCTGTAACGTCAATGTCGGCTGATAGCAGCACGCTGTCACTGATGCCAGACGGCGTGACGTCAATCACCTCGCCCGGCATCCTGCGGGCATGCCACAAGCGCTGCATGGCCTCTAAGCCAAGGCATTTCCATGACGACTCTATCACTATAGCAGCATGAGTGGCATCGATGATTCGCCTGAGTTGCGCCACCGCCACGGGATCAAAGAAAGCCCCATGCCTGTCCTCCCAAACCTTCCCTTCATACATCAGCTGCCGCTGATGACGCAGAGTGTTCATAACCCCATCAAGGTCAAGAAATATAATCTTGTCAGTAACTGCCATTGGTAAGAAAATATTAAGAAACTTAAATCTTATAGAACGTCAATTCATTTAAACAAAAAAGGCGTACAACCGACTTCTAAACAAAGATTTCAGTTGTACGCCTTTTATTATTTATTAGGATTCCGATTTACAGATTGGTCAAACTTACTTGACCTCCTCGAAATGCAAACCGTTATTAAACAAGCCATCTGCGTGAGCGTGCTGCACATGTGCTGCAAATATGGAAATAAGCAACATGTTACAAAACCACCACAAAAGTATGTATTTCTCCCCAAGCAACCAAAAGAAAACACAGAAAAAATCACAAACTTGATAATTTTTTATTTTGCTTGGCTATACGATGCAGAAATACCAAAACTTTGCCATTATGTTGTGTCCTCTATAGTTTTTACCAATATTCCACGTAGCAGAAACTATTGACATCATCATATTTCCTGATGTTTCTAAGTTTCGTGTATTTCACCTGTTTGTCTGTTACAGTATTGGACTGTTATTCAATTTCCTTCTTAGCCAGTTATACAAAGCGATTCGTGCTGCTTGTTGTATCTCAAGTCTAAGCATCCAATCTCTATCTTGTTTTGTGGTATTTCCATAGATGTCATCATCACCGAGAAATATGGTTCCATCATGGCAGATTTCACCACGTCTACTGTAATATTGTTTGTATTTCTCCTCTGAACGTCCAGCAACATATCGCTTCAAATACCTAACGAATCGTGCAGTCGGCCTATTCTTTTCATCTGCAGTTCCAAATAGTTTGAAATCAATATTCGCCATACCTTCTATAGAAGCTATGGTTGCCATTGTTGATACACTTCGTTTATAATCAAAAAACTCTACTCCATCTGCCAGTAATGAGATGCAATGTCTTACGCCTTTACGCATATCGCCTCTCATAGCGAGATATATGTCCATACAGAACTCCATAGCCGGAGGGAACTGTATTTGCTTTTGATGGTTGGTATCTAGATTATTGGTATAATAGTCTATAAAGTTCGTTGCCTCTTCACAAAATTCTGTGCAATCCGTGAACGCTTGTTGTTGCAGTTGTTCACCAACCTTAGGGAACAAATATGTCGGAATCGTCCAATGACTGATTTGATTATTGAACTTCTCGGTTTCCTCAGGAGATAGAGTCTTAAAATCATCCATAGGAGCCTGGACACCATAGCATCCTGCGCTTGCATTATATTCAAAGAAATGATAATTGGTCAATGCAGTCAGCAGATGCAGTATTTCACGCTTAACCCGTTGCGACTCCGGTATAGATCTCCCAAGTCTCACCACATCTTCGCTAAGACCACGCTTCAGCAGTTCAGCTTCCATCGGCAGCATCTCCTCTTTATCTTCGCACTCATATTCCAGTACAGCAGGAAAATGCCTGGCAAACTTTTATAATGGCGCTCCCTTAAAATAGAAAAATGGCACCAACTGAAAGCGCTCCCTATACAGGAATGCTTTCAGCAATGGCACATCAGTGAATATGATGGATTTTCTAATCATGTATTACTTCTTTTTATTGATAGAAGAATTTATCTCATCAACTATAGGCTGGAATTCTTCCTGGAACTCTTTTAACTTATCCTTTATCTGATCCATAGAAATGTCCTCACTATAGCGGTGATTGTAGATATAATCAACTACCTTTTCGCCTGCCCTAAATTCTAAACTTCTATGGGTAAAGAATACAGATAAGATTTCTGTTGATGTTTTTACGTATGGGCATATCATAACTGGGTATGTCGCTCCAAAATTACGGAATGACGACTCATAACAAATATCTTTCAGCCTTAGGTTTGAATACTTTTTCAAACAGGGCATGTAACCTCTGGCATAAGTTCCGCCATTTAGATAGTTCTTAAACCATCTTAGCTTTGCTTCTTTTGTATCTGCGATAAGTTCTTTATTACTGTCTTTTGAAAGGACTATACACTCAGATGTGTATACAAGATTTGTTAAATGCCGACCAAGTACGAATTTCAGGAAGTTAAAGCATTCCGGTTGAGTATTTAAACCATTTTGACTTATAACAAATGGTGACTTTCTTTTTTTCTTATTATAAAATCGTAATTCGGAATTAGCATTATTCCAAAATTCAACTTTGCCAAATTGGAATAATTGTCCGATAGACCTTTTCTCTTCTTCGCCTGCATTTTTCCCAAAAAACTCTAACGACATCCAATCGTTGGGCAAAGAACCGTTGGTTTCAATATTATTTGATTTTATATATTCACGGTTTTCTTCCAAGATAGCAGCAGCCAATGGCTTGAGTTTAATCTTGGAGTATTTAATCTCTTTGTCAAGCAATTCATATTTTGATATCAAATACCTGAGAACAGCCTTGAGTACATTTTCTGAAATTTCGTTTTTCTTTTCCTTCCGGACATTATTACGGCTCAATTCTAGTAGTTCGGTAGCTTTTCCGTTTAAGATATTAACACTGAAATTCAGCAACTCAATATTGCTATTGAATTTCTCTACATACTGATTCCTATAATATAACGCCGTTTTTCCGTGTTGAGACCCTATTCTTACCTCATAGCCAGTTTCCTCATCATAATAGTCGTATGCATCTTCTTCCTTAACGATAAAGTCATACTCTTTGTCATTCATCTTAAAATGAATGCCAACATTGGTTTGCTCTGCAAATTTATTAATCTCATCAATCAGTTTAGCAGCTTGTATATCTAAGGATTCATCAACGGCAAAGTCAAAATTTCCTATTGTCTCCAATGACACCTTTTCATTAGAGTGTACAGTCCATCCTGAATGCTTGTCAAAATATAAGTCACAGTCTATAATGGTGCCGAAATTCGTAAATTCGTCTTTGTAAGTTTTTTGTAAAATATTGCCTTTTTCATTACCAGATGGGTTCCACATTTCCAATTTCACAACATCATCAGTGCCCCATTTCCTAGTGACTAAGGTGACTTTATCCGTTATAAGGAAAATGCTTTGAAATCCAATACCAAATGCGCCAGAAGGACGCATCCAAGAAGGCATTTTCTTACAGATATCATTTTTCTTTTGATTTTGGCTCGAGCTACCAGTTCGTGTCAGGTATATGACCTCATCTGGAGCTATACCAACACCTTGATCTTGTATTTTCAAATGCCACTTTACATGGTCCACCTCTACTGCCAATTTGTTAAGTTCGACGTTAATTACGTGTTCAGCGCATTTCTTTCTAAACTCGTTTCTATCAGAAAGAGTCGGATTCTCCAAAAAGACGCGGATATAGGTGGCATCTACTGCGTTTTGCAGCAGTTCCCGTATACTCTGACTTGCATCATTGTATAATCCAGCTCCTTGCAACATTTCAATGGCCTTTAATGAATTTATCTCAAATCGAGGTCTGTTCTTTCCACTTATATCATCATATCCTTTCAGTCTCACGATTAGTTTTCCAACAGATGGTAGAGAACCAAAATCAATAGACGGTGCTATTTTATACCAATTCCTACTTTGAAATTGTAGCTCGACGTCAATCATTTTAAACCAGTCGTTTAAAAGATTAGCCACTTTTATGTCTTCACATTCTGCTGATATTTCTATCAGTTTGCGTCCTATATTGATATGAGTAATATCTCTATTCGTTTGGTTATACAGCAAAGAGTCGGAAGGAATGCTGGTCAGTGAACTCAACAAGACTTTGGATACCCTATTAGTATCCACATCAAGCAGATCTCCTAACCGCAACATGCATGCGACAAATAAAGGATGACATTTTTCCGTGCCACATCCAGAATTCTCTTCTTGAGCTAATTCCAGCAAGTCTTTCTGCTTTTGTCCATGAGCTTTACATATATTCCCTAATATTCTGATAATTCTTTCAGGAATACTACTTCCCGGTAGATGCATTGACCCCTCATGTTGAATACGACCAGTAGCCCTATCAGCATGTTCTTGTCTTATATAGTCTGCGAACAAAAATTTTTGAGCATCTATGTTCTCGGGAGTTATCTCATTATTTTTATGAAAAAGTTTATTGTCCTTTATTTCAAAACAAAGAGCATAGTTATGCATTGGTGATGTCTCGTCGTCCTGCTTACTTCTTACATAGTTGATGAACGCAGACCCTTCCTTCAAGCATTCCAACTTATCATCACGAGTTATCACCATCCCTAAATCATGATAATATGATGCCGATAATAATAACCATAAATCGACGATAGATAACTTATCTATTACCTCCGCCCCCATTATAAGTTCAATGTTATTTAGTATGGTCTCCGAATGAGTTGAGTCATGCAAACTATAATGAGGGAAATAGTGAGAAATAGTATTCAACAATTGAGGTACATGAGTTTTTGCTACGTGCCATTGCTGCAGATACTTTCCTGCTTCCGCATTTTCTTTTGATTTACTTTCAAAAACAGATTCTATATGGCTCATATCTTATTTGTTATTTTCTTTGAGGAGTTCGATTAATCTATAAATCCCAGTTGAAGGGTTTTGGAATTCTTTTAATCCCTTAGCTCTTACAACTGCTAAGTATGTATTGTCGTTCAAGAATGCCTTTTGAGTATCAGTGAAGGCTGACTTGGAGTAATTCTTCCACACTGGAGCGCTCTTCTTCAATTCCTTGATGAGGGCGTCTGTTTCAATGGCAGCCTTTTGGTCTTTGGCATGAAGCAGCAACCATATTTCAAAGCAAGGGTTACTCAGTAGCATTTCAGCCTTACATTTCAGCAATTTCTCATTGATGGCTTGCACGTCCATGTCGTACATGAGGAATGTGTGCACCTTATCCCATTGTGAAATTTTGAGTTCCTTTGTACGCTTCTCAACCAACGACGGAGTAATCTTCGTTCCTTCTATGTGCGAAACGATTCTGATAGGTGACTTGTACCACGTTTTCAAAAGATTGATATAGCAGACTTCTGTTTCGCCCTCGCAGATGACGAGAGCGATCTTTCGCATCCGCATAGACGGAGATGGTTCTCTTTTGCTCGCCATAATCAACCTTCCAATAATTGTTTAATACTTGACACCGACGAATCAATATAAGGCACTGCATCAAAGCGTCCTTGTATATATCCCTTTTCGGCATCCATATTTTCACGGAAATCCTTAAAGTCATACAAAGAATACACCTCCGTTGCACCTTGTTCCGACTTGTTGACGAAAACAATTTGGTCACGTCTCAGTCGTTTGACATCGATAAGGTTCGTGTTGTGGGATGTGAACAATAACTGACTGTTTTCTGAAGCATGGATCAAGTCGAGTATGAAATCTGCCAGACGAGTGTGAAGTCCCATGTCAAACTCGTCCATCATAATACTCTTCTTGTTCTTTACCACATCCAAGAGTCGTATCAGAATCTGGAACAATTTTCTTGTACCATTAGATTCTTCCATGTCCATGTCGAACATGATGTCCTTTTGGTCGCGATGAAATGTCTTGAATCGAAGTACATCCACCAGCTTGTACGATAGCTCCATTTGTCCTGGCACAACCACAGGAGCCGGCATTTGCTCTTTCCTTGCTTCAATATCAGTAATATCCGTATCACATATTTCAAGTGCTTTGAGTATCACCTTCTTGTAGGCATTGAAACTATCCAATACCATCATGTCATTCACATTTACAAGCCCCAGTAGGAATTGATTCATGAAATAACGATATAGCTTTTGAGCAATATCACGATTCATGGAACTTGCACTGCTAAGGAAAAGTTTCTTCTCACTGGTGTTAGTAACAACATCTGAAGGTTTTACCATGACTCCAGCACCAAAACTGTATTTGCCATCAGCATCACGGACAAATACCTTAGCCCTCCTGCCAACGGGATAATAGTACAGACTTTCACTGAGTATACGCTCGCGAGTCAGCTCAAAGGAATATTCATATTCCACGTCTTCGCAAACAAAATCAATCAAGAATTTGCTTGGCTTTTTCTGCCATCCATCGAATTTGAATGGTTCAAAATTGAAAGTCACACCCTCGTTGTGAAGATATGAATCTAAAATCATTCTACAACAGAAAGTGATGGTTTTGAGGATATTTGACTTGCCTGAAGCATTAGGGCCAAACAGCCCAACGGTTTTTAGCACAGGCACACCTTTCCACTCCATCACATTATGACTCAACTCTCTTGCCTGAGCAGTATTGATGCTTGCTGCTCTGAAATCAATCCTCACCCTATCTCGGATAGAGAAAAAATTTTCAAATTCGATTTTAAGTATCATTTCAATCTTGATTTTGTAGGACTTCTGCAAAAATAGCAATTAAACTATGGCCAACAAAGATTTTAGGCGATTATTTGCTTTGTTACCGTCATTTTTAACAGTTATCAACCGAAATAATCGTCTGATATGGCAAAATGGCAAGAATCACACACTTGCTTTACAACCTTCTATCACGACATTCAAGGTTGAGGTGAAAGTCTCACAGAGCTATACCAACAAACTGGCGGTAAAGTTGGCGGTGATATCGTAGGAAACATCGCAGGAAACATCACAGATAGCATCGTAGAAAAAATATCTACGACGCGAGCAAAAATTGTTAGAATTATCTGGAAGAATCCGAATGCGACGGCACTGTCCATTTCTAAAGAAATAGATATCGCTTCTCGCAACGTGCAAGAGCACCAAAGAAAGCTACAGGAACAAGGGGGCAACCGTCGCATGGGCCCAGACAAGGGGCACTGGGAAATAATCGCACCATAGTCTTTGAGGGTAAGAAGACCCCAAGAAGACAAATAGAATTAACAAGAATAAACGAAGAAAGAATAATTGCAATGAACATGATATCATTCTTTGCAGGTTGTGGAGGTCTTGAGACTTGGGATTTGAGCAAGCGGGGTTCCGGGTGGTTTAGGCTAATGAGTTCGAACCAAGTATTCACGCGCCCTATGAGCCTAAATCGCTTTCTATGTTAATATCCAAATGTTTTGACCATTATTTTCAATTTATGCTGAGATT
>ERZ1026866.292-NODE-292-length-32939-cov-4.912419_pt1 | contig 32939 bp, 29 predicted proteins | sample MGYA00380163_ERZ1026866 | MGnify/ENA primary metagenome ERZ1026866 (study PRJEB33269, sample SAMEA4719799) | human gut metagenome | biome: human-associated habitat; feature: organic feature; material: feces | place: Cameroon | collected 2013-10 ...
ACAAAAAAGCTGCAAACAACACTCCCAATTTAGGAGTTTGTCTACAGTCTGACAAATCTATGATTTGTATCAAGAAAGTCCAGCTTGGTGCTGTGAAAATTTACGAGCGATCCTCGTCGATTATGCTGGGTTCAAGAATATAAATTTAAACCCAATATATAGACCTGAATTATACTCTTTTCAAGCGGATGGGGATTCTGATAAATGGAGATTACTGGGTAAAGCACAAAAAATAACGGATTTTTATACAGGTATCGCTTCAGATTTAAAAAAAATATTACCTAAAGAACTTCAACAAAAAGAATCAGTGGATAAGGAAAGCCAGACTGAAATATTAACAGAATCAACAGTGAGCGAGCATAAGAAGTTAAATAATAATATGATGGATTTAACAGAGACAGACGGAAAGAAAAGGTTATTTCCTACCACGGATCATTTTGAACCGAAAAGTAATTTAGGACAAATGAAGCCGCTAGAAAAAAAACTGCGTATGACTCAGATAAAAGAAAAAGCAAGCCAAGAAGGTCACAGCTCTAATGAAAGAAAACCGCATGAACAAGTTCAAAGACAAGCGAATCGCTAAGTTTGGTCAGTGCTAGTAAATTAGTTGTTCCCTTAAAATAATCGTGCTACACTGATTGTAAAGGAGGCGGTTTCAATGGCAGACACCTATAAAAATATATTAGTAGCAATTGATGGATCAGAAAAAGCAGAAAAAGCCTTTTCTGAAGCAGTTACAATTGCAAAAAGAAATCAGGCAAAGCTACACATTTTGTACGTAAACGAAGTAACGGGTAACTATTTCGGTGATTTTGCATTTGTTACAACGAACTTACAAGAGGAATTAGATGAAGTTGCAGAAAACCAAATGAAAGAGCATCGCAACTTAGCAATTGAAAAGGGACTAACTGATATCGAGACGTATATTTTGTATGGATATCCGAAAACATTGATTGCAAATTTCAATGAATCAAAGGAAAAAATTGATTTGATTGTTATGGGGGCTACAGGATTGAATGCCGTGGAACGTGTCTTAGTTGGGTCAACTACTTCTTATGTAGTCACACATGCACCGTGCAATGTGTTGGTAGTAAAATAACGTCACTCGCTAGTTAGTGAGAGGATGCTAGAACTGAGCAGTACACTGAAGAAGCAAATAAAAAAGTAAGCCGAAGAAGCTGAGCATCATCTCTTTTATGTCAGTATTCTTCGGTTTTTTGTCATGCTTTTTTCTTTTTGCTTTCCCTTTTTTACTAATCAGCAAATGATTAGTGGATGGAAATGCCTATTTATATACGATTTGATTCCTTAAAGTAAGAAGTGGTATAGTTGTGTAGAATAGGGAATGAGTTGGAAAAATAAAAAAGGGAATGAAGCGTATGAACGACCAATATGTACAAGTCATGACGATCGCGGGATCAGACAGTGATGGAAGTGCAGGAATGCAAGCAGATATGCATACTTTCTTTACCCGTGGCGTCTATGGTGTATCAGTTATGACGGCTTGTGTGGCAGGAAATTCTTATGGGATCGGAGCAAGTGTGACCTTACCAAGTGCGTTCATTGATAAAGAATTTTCTTTGATCGCTGAAGACTACCAAATAAGAGCGGCTAAAACAGGTATGTTAGCTGATGCAGAATTGATTGAAACAGTAGTTAAAAATTATCAACAGTATAACTTCGGTCCTTTAGTGGTCGACCCGGTAATCGTGACGAAGCATGGAAATCTATTATTAGAAGAGGCTGCTTTAAGTAGTCTGAAAGAAAAACTAGTACCGTTAGCGACTGTCTTGACGCCGAATTTCTATGAAGCAGAGAAATTAACTGGAAGAACCTTAACGACAGATGAAGATTATGTTCAGGCCGCTGTTGACTTACAGGCAATGGGTGCCAAAAATGTGATGATCAAAGGATTTCATACGAAAGAAAGTAATCAAGAAGAAGTAAGAGATTATGTGTTGCTGGAATCTGGACGATCATTTTGGTTAAGTGCAGTCTTTTATCCGACAGATCGAATCAACGGTACAGGAGACACATTGTCGGCTTGCATTGCTGCAGAATTAGCGAAAGGAAAAACAGTAGAAGAAGCAATCCGAACGGCAAAAGACTATGTCAATATTGCAATTGGTGAAGAAATCATTGTCGGTCACAAGTATGGTCCCATCAATCACTGGGCAGCAGAAAAGCAACTCTCAGCAAAAAACTGTTCTTCAAAGAAGAATCAATAGCTATCTAAAAGAATCGTTTTTTTTTGCTTTTATAATTTTTCAAAAAAGTATAAGTTAATCATATAAATAGCTGGTTAAAGTAACCGAGAAAGACAGAGGAGGATCATTCATTGATGATCACTCCACTGTCTTTCGTTTGTTTTATTCAAAAAAATAAGTTCATAGAGTATGAAAGTAAACGATCCATGTTCTCTTTTACTCGCTTGTTCTCAATGCGTATGCATCTAATAATATACGCGCTAATATCGACAATGGGAGTCTGGATCTTACCTCGTAATCAGGAAAAAATGAACCCTCTGATTTAAACCCAACGAAAGCGATTTCAATAATTTGCATCATACTAGAGTATTGATTCGCGGTTAAGAGTACCGTCCCAATCTCTGCGTTATAACAATTTTGAGCAGCAACTACTAATTCGCTTGTTTCGCCATTTAAAGAAACAAAAATAGCAATGTCTTCTTTATGTAACGTTTTACTGATATTTTTGATGATTTCAGGATCAGTGTGAAGCTCACAGTATTTGCCTGCAAGTTGAAATTTAACCATCATTTCTTGGGCGATTAATTCTGAAAAGCCACGAGCAAAAATAATGATCCGACGTGCAACTTTGATTTTTTGGATGGCATCCTCAATGTTGCCGATCTCAATCATATTGATCGTACGAGTTACTTCTTCTTCATTTTTTAAAATAGCTTTCCGAATCCCTCGATCCACTTTTTCTAAAGTAGAAAAGTTGATCGTTTGATTTCCCTTTTCTTTTAAATGGTGTTTGAAAGAAGTAAAACCTTCATAACCTTTCTTTTTCATAGTTCGAACGATGGTTGCCGTTGACACATTAGCTAATTCACTCAGTTTGATGATCGAATAATCAGGAATATCTAAAATATGTGCCTCAATAAAACGCCACAAAAATTGTTCAGACTCACTTAGCTTGTTTTCCATGTATGATCCCCCGCTTGATGTATAGAATAGAAAGAAATTGCGGCACTTCTTCTGTAAAAAAGAATAAAAATATTTGTTTTTTTGTTGTTTGTAAAACTTTTCATTGAATATGAGTGATTATGAAAACATTTACAATAGGCTCTGCTTCATAATAAAGGAAAGAAGGGAGGGAGTCAATTGGCCGTTTATACATGTACGCTAAATCTAGCAATTGATTTATTTATTGAAACGGATCAATTAAATCCTTTTGTTGTAAATCGTACAAATCAAGATGATATTCAAGCGAATGGTAAAGGTGTCAATGTGTCGATGATTTTAAAAATGTTAGGTATCGAAAGTACAGCAATGGGGATTAAAGCAGGTTTTACTGGACAATATATCGAAGATTTTTTAAAAGAAAGAAGCATTAAAACGGACTTTTTAGAAGTTCCTGGGATGACTAGGATCAATGTATTTACTCAGGTAAAAAAAGAAAAAGCAGAATACAAACTGGTAAATAAAGGCCCAGAATTAACTAAAAACCAAGTGATGCAATTTTTAAAGAAAATTGAGAATCTTAAAATGGGCGATTATCTTTGTGTTTCAGGAAGCTTGCCTCAAGGTGTTTCTCCAGCAGTTTTAGTCGAAATCAGTCGCATTTGTCAAAAGAATAAAGTCTTTTTGATCATTGACAGCAGCTACTACGAAATATTGGATTGTTTACCATACCAACCGTTTTTGTTAAAGCCAAACGAAGAAGAATTGCGAATATGGTTCCAGACAGAGAGGAATACCAAAGAAGCGTATATTTTTTATGGAAAAGAGTTGTTAAAACAAGGAGCTCAAAATGTGTTAATTTCACTCGGCAGTGAAGGCGCTTTATTTCTGAATAAAGAACAAGTATTATTCGGTAATTCGCCAAAAGGAATAGTAGTGAATACCGCATGTGCGGGTGACAGTTTACTGGGGGCATTTTTAGCTGGGTGGTTGAAACAAAAAACAATTCTCAAGAGTCATTGAAAGAAGGGCTCGCAGCTGGGAGTTCTACGGCTTTTCGTAAAGGGTTAACCGATTTTTCGGATGTTGAGGAATTAATGACACAAATCAATGTGATTCAAGAAGAGGGGGAGAAAGTATGACGAAGTATCAACTGATTGCAGCCACTGGTTGCCCAACAGGAATTGCCCATACGTATATGGCACAAGAAGCATTAGAACAAGCAGCCAAACGAAAAGGTATTACGATCAAGGTTGAAACGCACGGACAAATAGGAGTAGAGAATGAACTGTCACATGAAGAGATTCAAGAAGCTGATGCGGTAATTGTTGCAGCAGATAAAGATGTTCAGCCAGAACGATTTGCGGGGAAACGAATCATTGATGTTTCTGTTAGTGTGGGGATTAAAGAAGCAGATCGTTTGATTGAAGAGGCGCTAGCTGGTAAAGGCTCAATTGTAACAAAAGATCAAGTAGCCGATACGATTGAAGATGTGGACCAGCGTTCCGCTAATTCACTGGGACACAGTGTCTATAAGAATTTAATGAATGGTGTTTCACATATGCTGCCATTTGTTGTAGCCGGTGGTGTTTTAATTGCTATCTCTTTTGCTGTGTGGGGCATTTATTCCTTTGATCCGACAAATGCCCAATACAATGCAACTGCTGCAATGCTGAAAAGTGTCGGAGATGCAGCGATGGGGATGATGGTTCCTATCTTATCAGCTTATATTGCAGAAGGAATTGCCAAACGACCAGGTTTAGTAGTCGGTTTAGTAGGTGGCTTGGTAGCAAATGCAGGAGGAACAGGCTTTTTAGGGGGGATTTTATCAGGCTTTTTAGCAGGTTACTTTATTCTACTTTTGCAAAAACTATTAAAAAACTTGCCAAAGTCATTAGATGGATTGAAAGCAATTTTTCTTTATCCCGTGATTGGTGTAGCGACGATTGGGACAATTATGGCCCTTTTAGCAGAACCAATGAAAATGATCAATGAAGGAATGATGAATTGGTTAGCTAGTTTTCAACATTCTAGTCCACTTGTTTTAGGAATCATTGTGGGATGTATGTGTGCATTTGATATGGGCGGACCAATCAACAAAGCGGCGTATGTCACTGGGACCGCTTTGCTAGCGCAAGGAAATACAACCTTTATGGCAGGAGTTTCTGCTGCTTGTATTGCCCCACCGTTAATTACCGGTTTTGCGACATTGTTTTTTGGTAAATATTTTGCGACAAATGATCGAAACGCTGGTTTAGTGAACTTTATTCTAGGTTCGACACATATTACCGAAGGCGCTATTCCTTTTGCTGCCAAAGACCCATTGAAGGTTTTGCCAATCATGATGTTTGGATCCTCGATTGCTGCAGTTTTAACCTATATTTTCGGGGTACAAGTCCCTGCTCCTCATGGTGGATTTTTAGTATTACCTGTTGTTACACATGGGGTGAAATGGCTGATCGCTATTTTAATTGGCTCTTTAATTGGCGGCTTTTTATTAGGATTTTTGCAAAAAAGAACTGTAACTATGAAAAATAAAATCATGGTTAAATCAATAGACTAGGAGATAATAAAATGGGCTTTATCCAAGAGCAAAATATATTTTTGAATCAAATAGGTCAAACTCAAAATGATATTTTTGAGTTTTTAGCTAAGAAAACCGTTGATTTGACTATTGCAGACAATCAAAAAGAAGTATTGGAAAAGTTAATTGAAAGAGAAAATGAAGGTACTACTGGAATGATGGACGGTTTTGCGATTCCTCATGCGAAAGCTTCAGCGATTCATCACCCGGCAGCGATTATTTTAAAACTAAAAGAAAAAGTAGTGTGGCAAAGTTTGGATGGTCAGCCAATCCAATTTATTATTGCTTTGTTTGTTCCCGATACACAAGCTGATGACGCGCATTTAAAGTTATTGTCAACAGTGGCACGTTTATTGATGCGTGATGATATAAGAGCTAGTTTAAAAGAAGCCAGTTCAGCAGATGAAATAGCCAAATTACTAAATAATCAGATAGACGAGGTAGCTTAAATGAAAAAGATCAGTCAAGGGAAACGAAACCATTTAAAAAATATAGTTGATGAAAATGGAAGGATCGGTGCCTTAGCAATTGATCAACGGGGCGCATTGAAGAAACTAATTGGTCAATACAGAGAAACAAACGATCGCGATATAGTTGGTTTTAAAGAAATCGTTTCAAAGGAATTAACACCTTATGCCTCAGCTATTTTGTTAGATCCGGAGTATGGATTACCAGCAGCGAAAGATCGTGCCCATAATACAGGACTATTATTAGCTTATGAAAAAACCGGTTATGATAGTTCGCTGCCAGGACGGTTACCAGATAGTTTGAATACTTGGTCTGTAAAAAGATTAAAAGAGGTGGGGGCAGATGCTGCAAATTTTTATTGTATTACGATGTGGATGAAAACGAAGAAATCAATGAACAAAAGAAAGCCTATATCGAAAGAATCGGCTCAGAATGTCTTGCAGAAGAACTACCATTTTTTTTAGAAATCATTTCGTACGATGCAATTCACTCTGATACAACGACAAAAGAATATGCAAAAATAAAACCGCGAAAAGTAATTGAAGCGATGCAGGAATTTTCAAAAGAGCGATATCATGTAGATGTATTAAAAGTAGAAGTTCCTGTCAATATGAACTTTGTCGAAGGCTTTGGGAAAGAAGCTGTGTATTCAAGAGAAGAAGCTAAAACATTCTTTCTAGCACAAAGCGCTGCAACTGAACGTCCGTTTATCTTTTTGAGTGCAGGAGTTAGCACAGAATTATTTCAGCAAACATTACGATTTGCTCATGAAGCAGGTTCTGATTTCAATGGAGTATTATGTGGACGAGCTACTTGGGCAGAAGGAGTGTCACCATTTGTGAAAGAAGGCAACGAAGCTGCAGTAGATTGGTTTCAAACCATTGGAAAAGAAAAGTTACATTCGTTAAACAACGTATTAGAGCAAACTGCTTCTTCCATATTCAATAAAATTCAATAAATCTTCATTTCATAATTTTTATACTGAAAGAAAAGTATCTATATTTGAGAAGAAAGTCGAAGAGCCAAAAGTAGTTTAACTTTGGGGCTCTTCGGCTTATTTTGTTTCATGAATGACCTAGTCTCAGCTAGTTTAGTTTAACTAGTTAAAAAAAAATTCAAAAACCTCAAAAAACTCTCATTGAAAATTGTATGGCATACATTTATTACGTTGCTGGGAAAAGAGGAAGCGTGTATGATTCTGGTTTGAAAAGATATAGACCTATTTTTTGTTTTTGAGTGTTCTAACTAGTCATGAACAAAAAATCGATCCTATCTGACATTTAATAACTATTTAAAAAGGGGAGATGCAAAATACATGTGAAGACATTTCAAAAGATTGTTTTGTATGTTTTGATTTTTTTATCGGTCCAATTATCCGTTTTAAATGATGAAGTATTTGCTTCAAGTGAAAAAAGTCAGGTGGGGATCACCTTTAAAGGGGAGCTTCCGAAAGACCCAAGTACTCTATTTTCTGCATCTGAAAAAAATCAGGTAACAAAAAAAGAAGAAAAAACACGATTTCCACAGACAAATGACCGATCCTCGTTCTTTTTAGAATGGCTGGGTTTTCTTACTTTAGTGATAGGTCTATGGCAACTGTTCAGGAAAAGAAAGAAGGAACAACAGTGAAAAAAATAATCTTAACGACTGTATTACTCAGTACAAGTTTTTTAATGGGGGCTTTAACCGTACATGCCGATGATTTAAGTGGAAAAAGTACAGCAAAAATCGGCTTGACGAAACAAGATCCTGATCATCCAGTAGGGCCGATTGACCCTCTTGATCCAGATGATAACCCATCATCGAATCAACCTACTGGTAACACAGGTGATTTGCGTATTGATTATATCTCAAATATTGATTTTGGGACTCAAATGATTTCTGGGAAGACAGAGACTTACCAAGCAACAGCACCAGCTAACATGGTCGAAGCTCAAATCTCAGATTTACGAGGAACAGGGGCTGGTTGGAATCTGCAAGTAAACTATGATCCAGCACAATCTGGTTTTTCTTCAGCTGATCAAACATTAAAAGGGGCAGAACTCACGCTACCAGTTGGGCAAACTAAAACTGTCGCAGATAGTCAATCCGCTGCGCCTGCTACAAATGAAATCACCGTCAATGATGATGCCCAAAATATCATGTCAGCAGTGAAAGATACTGGTCTGGGTACTTGGGCAGATGAAATGACAACGTCTCAAGTGAAGTTAAAAGTTCCTTCAGGGAATTTGGCAGGAGCCTACACGGCCACTTTAGTTTGGACATTAACTGATGCACCAGCATAGTTTTAATTAAAGGAGAAATGGAATAACAATGAAAAAACAAGTACTTTATACGCTAGCAACGGCCTCATTATTTTCTACTATCTTATTATCTACGATGGTGAAAGCAGACGAAACGATTGATGATTCAACTACTTCTACTGCAAAGATCACTTTTGATGGAACCAATACCGATCCGGTCACACCAGTCAATCCTAACGATCCGGATACGCCAGTTGATCCAAATAATCCGATTGATCCAGATGATCCAGATAACCATGGGACAGGAGACAATGGTCCATTATCGATCGATTATGTTTCGAATATTACATTTGGTACCAAAGATATTGCTACGACTGGACAAGTATATCATGCAGTCAATGCTTCCCCTTATGTCCAAGTAACGGATAAGCGTGGTGTAGAAGGTGGTTGGGTTTTGACAGCCTCAGCCTCAAAATTTATAGCTAGTGACAACTCAGAATTAAAAGGAGCCATTCTTTCATTTAAAAATGGTGAAGCAGCTACTAATTCAGATAATATCAGTAAAAAGCCAGTGACGAATGATGTCGTTTTTGCCAATACAGAAGCACAAACGGTCATGACAGCAGATAGTTTAGCTGGAGAAGGCACTTGGGTAGATGTCTTTAATGGAACACAAGGAGACAATGCAAATGTGCAGTTAGCGGTTCCTTCAGGATCGGCACAAGCAAAAGAATATACGGCTACGATTACCTGGACATTGACGGCAGGCCCAACGGAATAGAAAGAGGAGTAAGATGAATAAACTACGAGCATTGATTGTTTTGGTTCTTGGATTATGGGTGACTATGTTGCCAATGTCCGTCTATGCTGATTCAAATGAATCAGCATATAGCGTTAGCGCGGATATTCCAGATTTCCAAGTTGACAAGAATCTTTCGTATTTTGATTTACACCTTCAGCCCAATCAACAAAAAACAATTAAGATCCATCTAGCGAATACTGGGAAAGAAAAAGCTGCTTTTCTTGTGAACGTGAATAATGCTGCAACCAATAGCAATGGTGTGATCGATTATGGAAAAAATGAATTTAAAAAAGATCCGTCAGCCAAATACGAGTTGAATCAACTAGTAAAACCCAAAACACAAGAAGTAGAATTACCTGCGGGAAAAGCTGAGGATGTTCAATTCCAGATCACCATGCCAAAAACTGCTTTTAAGGGGATCGTTCTTGGCGGGATTCACGTTAGTAAGAAGGATGACATTAGCCAAAAAGCAAAAGGAACGGCGATCCGTAATAAATATGCCTATGTCATTGGCGTTAAATTACAAAATAGTTTGGTTAAAGTGACTCCTGACTTAAAATTAAAAAAAGTCAACGTAGGATTACAAAACTCGTATACGACAATCTTTGCAAATATCCAAAATCCGACAGCTACGATCATTAGTAAGGTGGCATTTGATGCTAAAGTGACGAAAAAAGACAGTAATGAGATACTGTATGAAACGAAAAAGGAGAATTTGTCGATCGCACCCAATACAAATTTTGATTTTCCGATCGGTTTGAACAAAGACAAAATCGCTGCAGGTAACTATACAGTGACCATTGATGCAAAAGAGCAAGGAACCACTCATCGCTGGCATATGACCTCTGATTTGACAATTAAAGCTGATAAAGCAAATAAACTAAATCATGATGCTGTGACAAATGAAAAGGGAATCCCTTATTTATCCCTCATTATCGGAATTGGACTATTTCTTGTGCTGATCATTTTATTTTTAAGTTGGAAATTACTGAAAGCAAAAAGGTAGGTGAGCTAGTCAAATGGATGCAAAAAAACAATTAAGACAAGAGCTCTTTATCTTTTTATTCTTTTTTTGTTTTTTGATCACTCTTTTCTTTTCTACTACTTCGGTGTTAGCGGATGTTACTTATCCAGAAAAGACGGAAGGACTCATTTTTGATGGGCATGTAAAAGCAACCATTTCTTATACAAAAGATCATGCACCTAATTACACAGCTGTAGGCGATAAAATTACTGTCACGACGACTTTAGAAAAACAGGACGAAGGAATTCTGCCAGATGTGTACAAGCAGTCTTCTGTCGTGATTTTATATCCCGAAGAAACTCAAGGGCTAAAATTATTCGGGGATCCAGCCTTTACTTATCAGCCAATAAATGGGGAAAATCAAACAGGTGCCTTTATTGATAGCAATACACAGTTGCAATCAACGATGTTGTGGTATTTTAATACGAATGTAAAAATATTATATTCAGACGATATCACATATAACGGTAGGATGACCCAAATCTCTGACTCAGGTTTTACAGATGGAAACTACGACGATCAATATTCCTTACAAAAATTATTGCTTCATCAAGGGGATAAAGTGTCATTATCTTACCAAGCGGAGATCACAAAAGAAGCACTAACGAAAAGTAAATTTACTTTTCATACAGCTATTTTCGATAGTCAGACAGCTACGATTGACTGGGATAATTTCCTAACAGTATCAGCGCCAAAGATTCAAGAACTAGGCCTTTCTTTTGATGAAGCAACAAAAAATAAGCAAATCACTGTTTCAGATGAGCAGTCCTACCAAACAACATTGACAGGAAATTGGGTGGGCGATCAAAGCAATCTTTCTCCTGACTTGACGATCAATGGGCAAACGATCCCAGTATCAGTAACAGATTTTAAGGAAGACGGGACGTTTTCAATTCCTGTTGATTTGAAAAATCATGGGAAATTAGGAGATAATGCAGTTCATCTTAAGATCACTAACGGCACGCAAGTAGCTGAAGATGATGCAGTGCTATCACTTGTTCAAGCAGACACACCACCAGAGGTCAAACTATTAGAACCCACAAGTGAAGTCACGGTTTCACCGACCGATCAGTCACTAGTGATCAAAGGTCAATGGAAAGATAAAGAAAGTGAGAGTATTCGTCTTTTCTATCAATTAAGTGGTACGGAAAATGTTTTAGTAAATTCTATTAGTAATGAAAAGAAAGATACGTGGACAGGTTTCTGAAAAGGAGAAATTGATTATCCAATTGGTTCAAGGAACGATTTCATTTAAACAGATTGATCCAGAGATGTTATTTCAAGATTTAGTGATCACAGGGCAAACGAGCCAATCAACGACACAAAAAGCAGTGAATGTGATAGTAGAGGATACAACAGGCAAGCCAAAGGATTGGGATTTAACCGTTAAACAAGTTCAACCGTTTAGTAATGGAGATCAAAAGTTAGCCTATCAAAATGACTCGGTCCGTTCAGTGATTTCAACGACACCTGTCAATCTTTCATTAAGACAGATCAATGATAGGGAGTATTCTTTACCTCAAGACCAAGCTCATCAATTCCAACTAACAGTTGCTCCAGGAGGGAAAAGTGGGGTATATCAATCTGAATTAGAATGGACTATCGTAAAAGCTCCTGGATAGAGTCATTTTTTGATAAGAGACTTACTTCATTTTTCCGCTAGCAATTTTCGACGTTTCCTAATAAGCAATAGTTAAACATAAAGAAATAAGCCGAGAAATCCAGAAACAAAAAATGTTTCTGAAGCTCTTGGCTTTTTTTGTGGCTCAAGGAAAAAACACTAGTTTCTCATGTTTTGTAAGTCTTTCCTGCGTATGATTTATAAGATAGGTGAAAACAAACGAGAAATTTGTTGTTTGAATAACAACCAGCCAGACATTTCTTTGACTGTTTCTGTGGTCATCGGTGTACATTGTTTTTCATCTTGTAAAAATTGATCTGCTAACTGGGTTAAAAAGGCTGGATCATAAATGACAGCACTGGTTTCGAAGTTCAACCGATAACTTCGAACATCTTGATTGGCAGAGCCGACCATACAAATTTCATCATCCATGATCAATGTTTTCGCATGTAAAAAACCATTCTCATAAACCAAGATTTGAACGTTTTCTTTGATCAATTGACGTGCATAATATTGGGTTGCTCGGTAAATAAACGGATGATCAGGTTTATTAGGAATCATGATCTTGACTTCTACGCCAGAAGAAGCGGCAATTTTTAAGGCAGCGATCACACTTTCATCTGGAACCAGGTAAGGTGTTTGAATCCATACCCGTTTTTTAGCAGCTGTGATCAATTTAATAAAGGATAATTTAATTTGTTCACGTTCGTTGTTAGGACCACTTGATACTAGTTGAATCGAAGTATTTTCATGCTTGTCGTCTTTCCCAAGTTCTTTTTGAAAAAAGTAATCAAGATGATAGGCAACCTTCTTTTGTTCGGGTACTGAAACATTCCAATCCGTTAGAAAACGTAGCTGTAATAATGAAGCAGCAGCGCCATAGATTCGAATATGAGTATCACGCCAATAACCAAACTTTTTGGTTGGATTGACATATTGATTGGCGATGTTAAAGCCACCGGTATAGCCGATTTTACCATCGATCACGACGATTTTACGATGGTCGTGATAATTTAAGCGGAATCGAAGTAATGCTCTTTGTGACGTGACGAATGTGTGGACGTGACCACCATTTTGGATCAAACGGTTAAAGTCTTTCGGTTTAGTGCCGTGTGAGCCAAACGCATCATATAATAAGCGGACTTCAACCCCTTCAGCAGCTTTTTCTTCAAGTAATGTCAAGATTTGTTGTCCGATGTTGTCCGTGACGAATGCATAATATTCGATATGAATCGAATGCTTTGCCTGCCGAATATCACTTAATAGAGAAGTTAATTTTTGTTGACCATCTGTTAATAAAGTGACGGAATTACGTCGGGTTAATGGCATGCGATTCAAAGAAGAGAAGAAGTCAACAAATTGTTGATGCTCTTCATTATCCATGACGGGATCATAGTGATCGATAGTATCTCCTTTGAAATCTTGAAAATTTTCTAGTTCTTTCAAGTCGCTTTGTCTCAAATAAAATTTTTTCTTATCAGTCAATCCGCGACCGAAGAAGAGATATAGAATAAATCCAAGACCTGGAAGAGCAAATAGTACGAGCAACCACGCCCAGATTGCAGCTACGTCACGAGGTTTGATTAAAATAGTTACTAAAGCAATTAGTGCATTGATGAAATAAAGGATCGTGAGAATAGTGATAACCAAAATAGCTTCCTCCTTATTTAGAATAACAAACAGTATTATATCATGAGAATCCTTAGAATCCTAAATTTGAAGTTGCAGAGATTATAAAGTGGTTTGAAAAAATAAAGAACCACAAGGCAAAGTGGTTGCAATTTTCTATTCATTCATGTAGGATAAGAATATAGTTGAATATCTCCTTAGGGGAGTAACCGACAACGTTTGTTGTGATAATATCAACAGTAAGTTAACCATTTGGTTTTCTGGTATTGTATGAAATGGTGAGACCTAAGACAAATCCGCATTTGTCTTAGGTCTCTTTTTTTTCAGTCAGAAAACTTTTTGGTAACGAAAAACAAAATGGGGGATGGAATTTGGAAAACAAAGAACAGGCTCAGCAAGTTGTCTATAAAGAACCAATTGACTCGCTGATGCAAAAAACACAGAGCTCAATCGATGGTTTGAGTACATCACAAGCAAAAGAAAAGTTAGAAAGAGACGGATTGAATCAGTTAAAAGAAGCACCTAAGAAGCCAACGTGGAAATTGTTTTTAGAAACTTTTAAAGATGCAATGGTTATTGTCTTATTGATTGTCGCTTTGATTCAAATGGTCATGGGAGATTATATCGAATTTTTCGTTATTTTTGCCGTATTGATGTTGAACTCCGTGATTAGTGTGATCCAAACGAAGAAAGCAGAAGGTTCTTTAGAGGCATTGAAAAATCTTTCTGCACCTGATGCACGTGTGATTCGTGATGGAAAAGAAAAAACGATCCCTGCGAATGAACTGGTTGTAGGAGATATCGTTTTATTAGAAGCGGGAGATTATGTCCCTGCCGATGGTCGGTTGTTAGAAGCTGGATCATTGAAAGTGGATGAAGGGATGCTAACTGGTGAATCGACAGCATCGGAAAAAGAAGTAACTGATATTAGTCAGACAGTGCCGATTGGTGATCGTATCAACATGGTATTTAGTGGAACAATCATTACTTATGGTCGTGGGAAATTCTTAGTTACCGCTACTGGAAATAACACAGAAATCGGTGAGGTGGCAGGGTTACTTGAATCAACAACTGAACAAGTAACACCACTACAGCGTGGATTAGATAAATTTAGTAAGAAGTTAAGTTTAGCGATTTTAGCTTTATCGTTAGTTATTTTAGGTATCCAATTGTTCCGAATCTATCTTGGCGGAGGCACAGGTGATTTAACTGCTGATATCGTTAGTGCAGTAATGTTTGCAGTCGCTGTTGCGGTTGCTGCCATCCCAGAAGCATTACAATCAATCGTAACGATCGTTTTATCCTTGGGAACCAATAAAATGGCGAAGCGACATGCCATTATCCGAAAATTACCAGCAGTGGAAACACTGGGTTCGACTAGTATTATTTGTACAGATAAAACTGGGACATTGACCCAAAATAAGATGACGGTAGTTGATTATTATCTAGCGAATGGTTCGACTGGAGATTTTACCGATGATCCAAAAAAATGGACAGACGATGAAAGACGCTTGATTGAAATCAGTGTATTAGCCAATGATGCTTCCATCAGTGAAGATGGTACGAAACTTGGAGATCCGACAGAGGTAGCGTTTATTGATTTTAGTGAAAAATTGAATCAACCGTATCAAGAAATCCGTAACAACTATCCAAGAAAAGCTGAATTACCATTTGATTCTGACCGAAAATTAATGTCGACTGCTCATAACATTGATCAGGGACACTATCTTTTGGTTAAAGGTGGACCAGATATCGTGTTTGCTCGCAGTAAAAAGGTCTTGCTAAATGGTGAAGTTGTACCAATGACAGAGGAATTGATGAAACAATTCAAAGAACAAAATGAAGCTTTCTCAAACAAGGCATTGCGTGTTTTAGCCTTTGCTTATCGCCCAATTGAAAGTCCAGAGTTGTCATTTGAAGATGAAAATGACTTGATTCTAGTTGGATTACTTGCCATGATCGATCCTCCAAGAGCAGAAGTCACACAAGCAGTTAAAGAAGCTCGAAGCGCTGGAATTAAAACAATTATGATCACTGGAGACCACAAAACGACTGCTGTTGCGATCGCGAAAGAAATTGGGATCTTTGCAGAAGGAGATCAAGCACTTACAGGGACAGAGTTAGATGAATTGACCGAAGATCAATTAAACGAAGTCTTGGAAAAAGTGACTGTATACGCACGTGTATCTCCTGAAAACAAGATCCGAATCGTACGTGCATGGCAAACAAAAGGACACATTTCTGCGATGACAGGCGATGGTGTTAATGATGCTCCGGCCCTGAAACAAGCGGATATCGGTATTGCCATGGGTACGGGTACGGATGTATCGAAAGATGCGGCAGCGATGGTCTTGACCGATGATAACTTTGCTTCAATCGTTAGTGCCGTAGAAGTAGGACGTAATGTTTTTGATAATATCAAAAAGGCGATTGCCTATTTATTCTCTGGAAACTTAGGTGCGATCATTGCGATTGTCTTCGCTTTAGTTGCTGATTGGTCCAATCCATTTACAGCATTACAATTATTGTTTATCAACTTAGTCAACGACTCATTACCAGCGATTGCTTTAGGAACAGAAAAAGCCGAACCAGCTACAATGAAACGTCCACCAAGAGATCCAAATTCAGGAATCTTTACCGATAAAACATTGATCTCGGTTACTTATCGAGGCGTATTAATCGGTATCGCAGTCATTTTTGCGCAATGGTTAGGAATGCAACATTCACCAGAATTTGGCGTAGCAATGTCGTTTTCTACATTGATCTGGTGTCGAACATTACAAACATTCCCTGCGCGTTCTAACACACAAACAGCGATCCAAGCAGGTTTCTTCGCAAATCGAAGCGTATTGTTAGCTGTTGTAGTATGTAGTGCATTGTATTGCTTGACGATGATCCCAGGCTTGAAAGAAGTCTTTTCAATTCCAGCAGCATTTGGTTTGACAGAAGTCTTTACGTCAATCGGGATTGCCTTAGTAACAATCATTTTAATGGAAATCACAAAACTGATCCTTGTACACGTACAAAAAGAGAAATAAAAAGGAATACCTGGGATAATTTTTTGATGTGCTATTCAAAAGTTAATAGCAGAGTATTTCACCAACTGGCTGGTATGGCTTCGGGATTCAACCGAATGTATACCAGCCAGTTTTTTGTTCAATGACATCTTTATTCTTTACTTGATGATAGCTGTCTAATATACATAGTGAAGAACTATATCGGTAATTTAAAAATTTGGCTCTGATGAGATAGAAAGAAAGGAAAACACATGTGAATCATGTATAATGAAAGGACAGAAATTTTAAAAATAATTATTTCGATAAGCCTAAGAGCAGGTAGGTTTTGGTTATGAATTAGTCAGTATATTATTTATTCCGAAAAGTGAAAAAGCGATATAAAAATAGAGAAATAGAGGAATGAAAATGAACGAAGAAGAATGGGACGCCTTTGCAAGCGATTACTACATGAATCAAAAAGAATCAGACAAAACAATTGTCCGAGATGTCATTGAATATCTAAAAAAAGAAGCTGCATTACCAACTGAGAAAATAGTGGATGTAGCAGGTGGCGCTGGACGCTATCTAGCGATGTCAAAAGAAGCAACTACATATGAATTGATAGATTTTTCGGATGAAATGTTGAAGTTTGCTACTGAAGAAGCAGCTAGATTGGGGAGGGAAAACATTCATCTAACGAAACAGACTTTTTCTGAATTTCTGGAAAATGGAAAAACGTATGATTTTATTTTCTCTGCTTCTAATCCGGCTTTAGACGATTCCGTAAAGTTAAGTAGAATGTTAACAAAGATGAAAAAATATTGTGTCATCCTAAGAGTTGTCTCTTCTAAAGAAGATCTGTTTACATCGTTGGAAAAAAAATTAGGAATTTTCGAAGAAGATGCTGTGACTTCACCAGTAATAATGGATCAATTGGAAACTTATTTAAAAGATGAAGAATGGTCCTATAAAAGAAAAGAATTTACGTATACGTTTAAAGAAGAAATTACGGAAGATTTTATGAGAGCTTATTATCAAGAATATCTAGAAGAAACAATTTTTAAAGAGTATATTCAAAAATATTTTGACCCAAAAGAAAAAATTGTTAGTACAACGATGTTGACCTATCGGCTACTACTAATCAAGAAGGAGTGACCCCAAATGGGCATGACTAGTTTTGTTTACTCTAAGAATATAGAGAAAAACGATTTATCTCTTAGGACGGATTGACGAGGAATGACTTTTTGAACACCGTTTATCCGTCTTTAGAGATATGATGAGAAGAGACTGAGCCAATCTGATATGCTCCCCCCTATATAGGACACTGAAATATAAAAGTCCTGTATAGGGAGAGCATATCACAACTTGCCTCAGTCTTTTTTTGTTGTGGCTAATGGAGTAATCGAAAATCAACGTAAAAGAAAAAACACTTATATTTGCTTGTGTCTTAACAATTCACTCTAAGAAATCGACCTAAAACTATTTTTTGACTGTTGGTTATCTTTCTAAAATAATAAACGAAGAAAAATGAGTTGTCAGATATATTGGCGTTATGTTTTCTTAACTGTTTTAAATCATTTTTATTATTTTACAAAATAACAAATCATTGAAATGTTTGTTTTAGAAAATTATAGCTTGCATCTTAATTATTTCTTTAAAAAAATAGTTTAATTGAAGTGAAAGTATAATTTTTATTGTGGTTGTTGACTATTTTATTTATACTTAAATGTATACGATTGCTTTGTTTGATTAAATGGCAATTTGTATAAAATTACATAACAGGAGGTTTTTTGTTTGAAAAAGATTTTTTTGATATGGTTATCAGTGTTGTTTTTTGGTTGTTTGTTTTCTACGAATGTTCAGGCGCAAGAGGTAATTAAAAAAGAGATTTTTAGTATTCCTGAACCAACTTGGATCTTCAATGCAGGGATGGATAAAGGAAAAAATCATGATCGCCAGGATTTAGGATTTATCTTGTCCGAAAATGTTGAATTGAGGATTAGACAAACAAACAATTCAAAAATAAATTAAGATTGAGATTGTTAGGTAATGCTTCAAGTATCGAAAAAAGTATCTTAGTTGGTTCAGAATGGGTAAGTATAAGTGCAGATGATCCTTTGGTTCCGTTTATTGATACGCCATATGGAGAAGAAGCTGCTCAGATTGAATATGAAATCGTCACTTCTGAAAATATTAAACCATTACCAGTTTATAATTATCATGGAGACGATACTATGTTTCTTTCAATGTGGGACAAGTTCGATGCTGAATATGCTTTGATTAAAGGACCAGATTTTCAATTGCTTGTTCCTAAAAATGATAAAGAAAAAGTAAGAAACTTGAAAGATTACCGTTCCTTAGATGAATTGATCGAACACTACATCGAATTGTTTGGTTACTATAATCAAATCGCTGGTTTTGATAACTCGTCTAAAGAAAATCAAAATGGAGTGAACCGTTTTTTCTTTAAAGCAGATAAAAACGGACGTGGCGGTGCTTATTATTCCTCAGAATGGGCAGCAAATAGCTATAGCACAGTCGAGTGCTGGTTAACTGAAGACAGTTGGAAAGTGTTGCATGAAATTGGTCATGGCTATCAAGCTGGTTTTGATGGAGTTGGAATGTATACGGGAGAAATATCAAATAATTTGTTTGGTGTTCAGTATGAGTACAATATCCTATTTGGAAAAGAAGCAGATAAAAAAGGCGGGCTATTTGAAGGGAAAAAAGATACAGTAGAAAGAAGTATGTATGAACATATGATCTACGAAAAACGTACATATGCTGAGGCTAAAGCCAACGAAAAACTAATTTTATTAGCGATGTTGAAACAAAAAGCTGGAGATGAGGCTTTTGCTAAAATGTACCAAGAATATCGTAAAATAGCTAATCAACCAGATTTCGTCCGTGAAGATCATACCTTACCTGATTTAATGAATCGTATCTATAGTGAAAATAGTCAACTAGATTTTTCAGGTGTTTTAGAGAAATGGGGATTGACGCTTGATCAAGTACAAGTTCAAAAAATCGTGAGCATGGTTATCCGGCAGTCGCTTCTTTAGCTGATGTCGTACCAGAAAGTGAGTTGGCACGTGCGCGTGAATTAGTCGACCCATCTTATTTGATCAATTCTAATTTTGAGATGGTGCAAAATAAGGAGATTGCTGCGCTAAATCTAAAAGGTGATCTTACGATTGAATTAAGTTTGAAAGATTTAAACCTATTAAAAGGTACCAAAATAACTTTAAAAGATGGAGCGAAAGAAATAGCTACTCAAGAAATCACTGGAGGAGTAGTCACTTTTAAAAACATTCCTAATGGCATCTATTGTGCAGAATTCTCTGGAAATCAAATGATGTATTTCATCCCACAGAATAGTTATGTTTACGTGAAAGAAGTAACAAATCATGCGGTTATTACGTTGGACGAAGTAAAAGATAGCCAAGTCATTGATTTTCATGGAGTGAATGACAGGAAGTTTGGCTCATTTACATTTAGAACAAACAAGAAAAGTGATACTCAAGAAGCAATTGTTTCAGTTACGCATTCGAGATCTCATTATCGTTATGAGAATGAAACTTATGTAAAAGTAATGGTCAAAAGTAGTACAGGAGAACTGAAATACGAAAAAACGATCGAAGGCATAGAGTCTGTTACTGGTGAAGAAAATGTATCATTGAAAATAGGTGATATCGTTGAAATTTATCATGCAGAACCTAAAAACCGCTTCATTTCTTCAGAAGGGATCGTTGATACTACGCAATCGACCAATCGTTGGGTAGTAACCCAATTTGGATTAGAAAACCTAGCTTTGAAAAATGATGCCAAAGAGGATCTCAAAAAAAGAATTACGTCATTAGCCACTCAACTTTGGGATAAAGAGTTAGTCAATCCGGTTCCAAGTGACCGATCACCAGAAAAGAAATTGTTATGGGTGATGATGGATCAAACAACATTAAAAGAAAAATCAGAATATCAAATTTTATATTATATACTATTCAAAAAATGGTTCTAAATATCAAGAAGCATCATATAGTTTATGAAATAGGATAGAAAATCAAATAGCGACTTACAGTTATTTATTGTCACAACAATGTTGACAAAAGTAATTGCAAGCCGCTATTTTTTGTTTTACTGCTTTTTGTAGCTATATGTCAAAAGTTGCTTTTTTGCAAACATTTTTGATTACCTATTAAATCAATCAGGCAGTTGTCTCATAGGATTACTTGTAGTAACGAATATCATTTTCAACTTTATAGATTGAAAATGGTACATCGGAAGAATATTCGGCTGTTTCCCCATGTTCAGGTAATTTTTCCTTGAAGATTGTTTCATATTGATCGACTGTGACAGCTTCTCTACCTTCTAACATTTCTTGATGTAGTTCAGTCAATAGGAAATCTTGATAGCCGTCTTGTAAGTAACCTGTGAAAAATTCACTGACAGCACCCGAACCATAGCTGAATAAGCCAATTCGATTACCTGATTTTAACACTTGTGAGTTTTCTAAAAGAGAAATCAATCCTAGATAAAGAGAACCAGTATAAAGGTTACCAATTCGCCGACTATAACGAATACTTTCTTCATAGCGAGTCAATAAGCGATTTTGTGTTTTTTCATCTGTCTGATCCAAGACACTTTGTAAGGCTTTTTTCCCCATTTTTGTGTAAGGAATGTGAAAACTTAGCGCATCATAGTCTTCTAAAGTAAATCCTGTTACCTCTTTATGTCGATTCCAAACTTTTTGAAAAGATTCGATATAAGTGGAGTTGGATAAAGGACCATCAACCACTGGGTATTGCGCATAATCAGGACGCCAAAAATCATAAATATCTTCGGTTAAGAAAGTACTATCGTCTTCGATAGTGATGATTCGTGGATCTTTGGTAACCATCATAGCGACAGCACCCACACCTTGTGTCACTTCTCCACCACTAGCTAGACCATAACGGGCGATGTCACTAGCGATCACTAAAACTTTTCGATCTGGATGATTTTTTACATATTCTTTTGCCATGTGGAGAGCAGCAGTTCCACCATAACAAGCTTCTTTTACTTCAAACGAACGAGCAAAAGGTTGGACTTTCAATAAATGATGGATAATTACAGCACTCGCCTTTGAATGATCGATGCCAGATTCCGTTCCTACGATAACCATATCGATCAGCTCGCGATCTTCATTTGTGACGATCCTAGTAGCTGCATTTGCTCCTAAAGTCACGATATCTTCTGACACTCGGTTGATGGCCATTTGATCTTGGCCAATACCGATATGGTATTTAGCAGGATCATCTCCCCGACGTTCAGCTAACTCTGTCATATCTAAATATAAATTTGGAATAAAAAAGGAAAGACGATCAATCCCTACTTTCATTTCAACACCTCTTTACTCAAGTATCATAAAAAGATTAAAAGAAATATAAAAAAGCGAATATTTAAGGATTTGTAAAATTTATTCCTAGATTTTTTTGAAGCTGTAGTGAGGTATTTGTTTTTAGCATAAACAATGGTATATTTTTCTAGGAGGTGACTGACTTGAAGGAAGTCGTTATTATAGATGCTGCGAGAACGCCAATTGGAAAGTATCGTGGCAGTTTAAGCAGTTTTTCTGCTGTAGAATTAGGAACAATCATTACAAAAGAACTGTTAGAAAAAACAGGTATCCATAAAGAAAACATCAATCAAGTAATATTTGGAAATGTATTACAAGCGGGGAATGGTCAGAATGTTGCCAGACAAATTTCTGTCAATAGTGGGATCCCTGTTCAGGTTCCTGCCATGACAGTCAACGAAGTATGTGGCTCAGGAATGAAGGCGGTTATTTTGGCTCGCCAATTGATTCAGTTAGGTGAAGCTGATCTAGTAGTCGCAGGAGGCACTGAAAGCATGTCACGTGCGCCACTGCTTCAGCAATATGAAGCAGAAAATGCAACTTATGAAGAGCCGATCTCAAGTATGGTCAATGATGGGCTGACAGATGCGTTCTCAAATGCACATATGGGCTTAACTGCTGAAAAAGTAGCGAACGAATTTTCCGTTACGAGAACAGAACAAGATCAATATGCGCTCAACTCACAAAAAAAAGCAGCTCAAGCTAGTGAAAACGGGGTATTTGAAGCAGAAATTATTCCCGTTACTTTACCTGATCAAAGAATCATGGATAAAGACGAAGCCATCCGAGGGAATAGTACACTGGAAAAATTAGGGACTTTGAAAACTGTTTTTTCCGAAAATGGGACTGTGACAGCAGGGAATGCTTCTCCGTTAAATGATGGAGCATCGGTATTGATTTTAGCTTCAAAAGAATATGCGATCAAACATGGGCTTCCTTATCTTGCAACGATCAAGGCTGTTTCTGAAATTGGGATTGATCCGAGCATTATGGGAATTGCACCTATCTCAGCAATCCAAACATTATTGAAAAAAGCAGAAATTTCTATTGATCAAATCGATCGTTTTGAGATCAACGAAGCATTTGCGGCTTCATCGATCGTGGTCAATCGCAACTTAAAACTAGCTGAAGAAAAAGTCAATGTAGATGGTGGTGCCATCGCACTCGGTCATCCGATTGGTGCAAGTGGTGCTCGTATTTTGACAACATTAAGTTATGGCTTGAAACGAATGAACCAACAATATGGTGTGGCTTCTTTATGTATTGGTGGAGGCTTAGGACTAGCCATGTTACTTGAAGCAAATCTAGAAACGGAACAATCAAGTGACCAAAAAAAAAAGTTTTATCAACTGACGCCTGAACAACGTCGGAGTCAGTTGGTTAGTGAAGGAATCATCAGTCAATCACAAGCTGATGAATTAAAAGTAGGAACACTCTCTGAAGAAGTAGCCAATCATTTGATTGAAAATCAAATCAGTCAAGTTGAGATTCCTCTAGGGATTGCACCTAATTTTCAAATCAATGGAATCAAAAGGCAAGTACCGATGGCGACAGAAGAACCGTCTGTAATTGCTGCAGCCAGTAACGGTGCAAAAATATGTGGAGACATTACAGCAATTACACCACAACGCCTGATGCGTGGTCAGATTGTACTATCAGGGGAACTGGATAATCGAGGTATAACTGATGCTGTCATCGCCAGACAAGATGAACTACTAGCATGTGCGAATGCAAGTTATCCCTCGATCGTGAGACGTGGTGGTGGAGTGCAGGAAATCGCAACAAGAAACTTTAAGGGTAATAATTTGGATTACTTATCGATCGATTTCTTGGTTGATGTAAAAGATGCGATGGGAGCTAATATCATCAACGCTATCTTAGAAGGTGTTGCCCAGAAAATACGTTCCTGGTTTCCTAAAGAAGAGATTTTATTTAGTATTTTAAGCAATTTCGCAACAGAATCATTAGTAACAGCTAGTTGTGAGATTCCCTTCGAGCGATTGGGAAAAACGATTGAAGCAGGAAAGAGAATTGCTGAAAAAATCCAACAAGCTTCCGAGTATGCTAAATTAGATGTTTATCGGGCAGCAACACATAATAAAGGGATCATGAATGGCATCGAAGCTGTCATTCTTGCTACTGGAAACGATACGAGAGCTTGTGCAGCTGCCGTTCATGCGTATGCTGCGAAAGATGGTGCTTACCAAGGCCTGTCAGACTGGCAAATGATTGGAGATAAGTTAATTGGACAATTAACGGTACCTTTGGCAGTGGCAACAGTTGGAGGAGCTTCTAGGATTCTTCCAAAAGCAAAGATTGCACTAGACATGTTGAAGATTGAATCAGCAAAAGAATTAGCTCAAATCATTGCTGCCGTCGGTTTAGCACAAAATTTAGCTGCTTTGCGGGCATTAGTGACAGACGGTATCCAAAAGGGGCATATGTCGCTTCAAGCTAGAGCCTTAGCGATCACAGTCGGGGCACAAGGAACTGAAATTGAACAAGTCGCTGAATTTCTAAGAAAAGCCGAAGGAATGAATCAGGACGTAGCTAGAAAATTTTTGATGCAATTACGTAAAAAATAAGTATTTATAAAAAAGAGAGACTGATTGGGATAACAGCAGAATGGATAAAAAGCTACTATATATTTATTATTTTCTTAAACTATCCACCAAAAGCATTGATTTTAAGGCATATTTGAGGATTTAGGACTATTAAAATACTACTAATTTACTACCACGGATAGAGCTTTGATATATGAGATTATCCCAGATATGCAGACTTATGACAAAAACACATCAGTATTGAAACAAAAAAATGAATAACTTATAGACTAAGGAACGCCTAAAATGACGTTCCTTTTCTATTGCCAGCCGTCCTTATTGGATGGCTATTTTATTATCAAAAAATGAAAGGAGCATATAAAATTATGAAAAAGATGTTAAAGCGATTATTCACAGGCTTTCTTGCCTTTGCTACTATTGCAACCTCACTACCGACCACGGCAGTTCATGCGTCTGAAAAGAAATATTGGACGGAGTCCACAGAGCGTGTCGGTATCATTGAAAAAGTAATGAATGACGGTTCTATCAGTTCAACATTTAATGAGGGCTTAATGAAAGTTGAGGGTGAAACAGCCTATTGTGTAGATATTAACACCAACTTTAAAAACGGCTACAAAACAAGAGCTGACGCAAGTACCCGTATGAGTGCCGACCAGATAGCTGACGTTGCTTTATCCTTAGAGTATGTCAAACAGTATGGCGAAGCTCACAAGGAATTGAATTACAAACAAGTGTATCTATTGGAACAATGTGTTGTCTGGCAGAGATTGAGTGAACATCTTGGTTGGCAATGCGACAATGTAAGAGCTTCTTACAATGAAATTTCAAAAGCCGTACAAGATGAAGTGTACGCTGGGGCAAAATCTTTCGTCAAGGAAAATAAGGGACGCTATGAATGTGGCGGTTATATATATTCTGGCGAGGGACAAGACATAGGACAGTTCTGGGCGAAGCTGAATGTTGGAAATGCAACACTTCAAAAGAGTTCCAGCAATCCCAGCATTACAAACGACAACGGAAATTATTCAATCGCTGGTGCAACCTATGGTGTCTTTTCTGATAAGGACTGTACAAAACAGCTTGCCACACTTACGACTGATAACAACGGCAATACAAATGTTGTAGAAGTAAAAGCTGGAAAAGTCTATATCAAAGAGCTTTCTTCTCCATTAGGATATCAGATTGATACTACTGTGTATTCATTAAATGTAGAAGCAGGAAAAACAGCAACTTTGAAAGTAAGTGATACTCCAAAGGTTACTGATACCTTGATTGAGCTTTTTAAGATAGATATGGAAACACAGAAAGACACCCCACAAGGGAACGCTTCTTTAGAGGGAGCAGAATTTACATGGAAGTTTTATGCTGGTTTCTATAACAAAGATAATCTTCCTGCCGAAGCTACTCGTTCATGGGTTACAAAGACAATAGCTGAAAAAGACAGCGATGGAACAACCCATTATGTCACAAAATTAGCCGACGCATACAAAGTATCTGGCGACAGTTTCTATATGCAAAATGAGAAAGCGGTACTTCCTTTAGGGACACTTACCGTTGAAGAAACAAAAGCTCCAAACGGCTATTTATTAGATGGTGCATATATGCAGGCAAACGGTAGTGAAGAAAAGATAAAAGGTTTATATCTTACACAGATTAGAGAGGACGGCGACCTTGCCATATTGACTGGAAGTAATCAGTTTTCTGTATCAGACAAGGTTATCCGTGGCGGTGTGAAAATTCAGAAAAGAGATTTAGAAACAGAAGATACAAAACCACAAGGAAGTGCTACTTTGAAAGATACTGCCTTTGATATCATTTCTTTAAATGATAATGAAGTATTGGTTGAAGGTAAACTCTATAAGAAAAATGAAGTGGTAAAAACAATCCGTACAGATATTGAGGGCATCGCTTCTACTTCTGCGAACTTGTTACCTCATGGGAATTATCGTATGGTGGAAAGCGAAGCTCCCGACGGTTACTTGACAGATGGAGCAGAACCGATTGATTTTGCAATCACAGAGAATGGAAAAATTGTTGATTTGACTGATAAAGCTCACTCTATCTATAACCAGATTAAACGTGGAGATATTGAGGGGGTAAAAATCAGTGCAGGAACACACAAACGTCTTGCTGATGTTCCGTTTAGGATCACAAGCAAGACAACGGGAGAAAGTCATGTTGTGGTAACAGATGACAACGGACAATTCTCTACTTCTGCGGATTGGGCTTCTCATAAACATAATACCAACGCTGGAAAAACCAGCGAGGACGGTGTATGGTTTGGAACTTCTGAACCAGACGACAGCAAAGGTGCATTGCCTTATGATACCTACATCATTGAAGAATTACGTTCAGACAGCAACAAAGGATTTAAGCTCATTCCACCTTTTGAAATCGTGGTATCAAGAAATAATTTTGTGATTGATTTAGGAACGTTGACTAATGAATACGAAAAAGAAATTTCTATCCATACCACAGCGACCAGCAAGGACGGGGAAAAGAGGTTACGATTGTTGATACAGTAAAATTAGATGGTTTGGAAAAAGGCACAAAGTATCAATTAAAAGGCTGGCAGATGTTAAAGGAAGAAAATGCAGAACTTGTTATTGATGGAAAGCGTGTAGAAAATGACTACACCTTTATAGCTGATGATGAAGAAATGGAAGTGAAAATTGCTTATACATTCAATGCGTCTTCTTTAGGTGGCAAAAATCTTGTAACTTTTGAAGAATTGTATGATTTAAGCAATCCAGAAGAACCTGTGAAAGTTGCGGAACACAAGGATATTGAGGACGACGGACAGACAGTTCTTATTACAGAGCGTATCATAAAAATTCATACAACTGCTACCGATAAGAACGGCAACAAAGAGATAGAAGCTGGAAAAGATATAACAATCATTGACACTGTAACCTTAGAAGGATTAGAGGTAGGTACACAGTACAAACTTGTAGGCTGGCAGATGTTGAAAGAAGAAAATGCAGAACTTCTTATCAATGGAAAGCGTGTGGAAAGTGATTACACTTTTATTGCTGACAGCGAAAATATGAAGGTCGAAGTTGTCTTTACTTTTGACGCTTCCGAGCTTGCAGGAAAGCAGATTGTAACTTTTGAAGAATTATACGATTTGAGCAATCCAGACGAGCCGAAAAAAGTTAGTGAACATAAGGACATAGAGGACGAGGGACAAACGATTACCTTTAAAGAAAATCCAAAAGTTCCCGAAGAACCAAAGAAACCAGAAACGCCACAGACACCACATAAAACAACTATTCCCCAAACAGGAGACAGTACAAACCTTATAGTATTTATCGTAATGTTGCTTGCTTCTGGCGGTGGACTTGCAGGAACATATATCTATAAACGCCGTAAGATGAAGAAGTCATAGGTGGTAATGGTATGAGGAAAGAAAAGGTACGTTCTCCGCCGATACAATTAATAAGAAACACAATAATAAAATTAATAGAAAGAAATGAGGTAAAAAACTATGGAATTAAAATATGTAGTGCCGAACATGGAAAAGACATTCGGTAATTTAGAATTTGCAGGAGAAAAAGAGGTTATTACTGCAAGAGACGATAAAAAAGGAAAATATATTGCAAAAAGAAGCTACAATCTCTATTCTGATGTGCAGAAAGGCGAAAATGTCGTTGTAGAAATTCCAGCACAAGCAGGAGAAAAGAATTTTCAGTATGAACAGAAAGTAAAACTTGTTAATCCTAAATTGTATGGCAGAGGATATGCAATCGGAGAATACGGATATACTGATTTTGTTTTAGTAGCTGATGATATTTTAGCAGTCATTGAGAAATAAAGGAGCGAAAAGATTATGAGATTAACAAACGGATTTGTAATAGACAAAGAAAAAACATTTGGAGTTTTAAAATTTACAGCAGTGCGTGAAGTATTTTTGCAGAATGAGGACGGGACACCTAGTACCCAGCTAAAAAAACGTATCTATGATTTGAAATGCAGTCTGCATGGTGGAATTATCCCCGTATCTATACCGCCAGAAGTCCCAGTAAAAGACTTCCCGTATAATGCGGAAGTGGAACTTATCAATCCAGAAGCCAAAACGGTATCAAAGCCAAATTTCAGAGGTGCAGATGTGGATTGGTATGTAAAGGCAGAGGATATCGTATTGAAAAACAAAGACAAGCAAAACGCAGAAAATACACAGAACATTGCTCCGCAGGTACAGCAGAAAAAATAAATCTGGGTCATAGATTTTACTCTGAAATTACATTGAAAGGAGTGATTGTTTTATGAAAATGATTTTAAACAAAGGACACCGTATCAGAGCCAGTGATAAAAACCTTGTGTATCACTTCTGTGCTGGAATACTTCTGTTTCTGTTCGTGATAGTCGTTTTGCTGTTAAATATAAAACAGCTCATGCTTACCGATTGGAAGCATTTCAGCCTATTAGACAATGGACTGACACTTTCCCCTTACAACTTCATAACAATACTGATAGCGACTGGTGTTTGTGCATTGGTCGCTTTTCTCTACTATCGCTACTGTTATGACAATTTCAAGAAGCTACTTCACCGTCAAAAACTGGCACGCATGGTATTAGAGAACAAGTGGTATGAAGCTGATACCGTACAAGACAGCGTTTTTTTTACTGACCTGCAAAGCAGATCAAGGGAAAAAATCGTCTGGTTTCCCAAAATCTATTATCAAATGAAAAAGGGACTGCTTCATATCCGCTGTGAAATTACATTAGGAAAATATCAAGACCAGCTTTTGCGATTAGAGGATAAGCTAGAAAGTGGCTTGTATTGTGAGCTGATAGATAAGACCTTACATGATGGATATATCGAATATATCCTGCTTTATGACATGATAGCAAACCGTATTACCATTGACGAAGTGAAAGCAGAAAACGGGTGTCTTCGATTGATGAAAAATCTTGTATGGGAATATGACGCACTCCCTCACGCCCTTATTGCTGGTGGAACTGGTGGTGGTAAGACATATTTTCTGCTGACACTCATTGAAGCCTTACTGCATACCAACGCTGTCCTTTACGTCTTAGACCCTAAAAATAGCGACCTTGCAGATTTGGGAACTGTTATGTCAAACGTCTATCATACCAAAGAAGAAATGATTGATTGTGTCAATGCCTTTTATGAGGAAATGGTACAGCGAAGTAAGGAAATGAAACAGCACCCAGATTATAAGACTGGCGAAAACTATGCTTATCTTGGACTTCCACCCTGCTTTCTTATATTTGACGAATATGTGGCGTTCTTTGAAATGCTGGGAACAAAAGAAAGTATGAGCTTGCTTAGCCAGTTAAAGAAAATCGTTATGTTAGGGCGACAAGCAGGCTATTTTCTTATTGTTGCCTGCCAGCGTCCAGACGCAAAGTATTTCTCGGATGGGATAAGGGATAACTTTAACTTTCGTGTCGGCTTGGGGCGTATCAGTGAGCTTGGATATGGTATGTTATTCGGCTCGGACGTGAAGAAACAGTTTTTCCAGAAGCCTATCAAGGGACGTGGATATTGTGATGTAGGAACAAGTGTTATAAGTGAATTTTATACGCCTTTAGTCCCAAAAGGACACGATTTTTTACAGACTATCGGCAGACTTGCACAAGATAGACAAGTCACACAAGAAAAAGAATGAAAGGAGAAAAATATGTGCTATTTACGATTAACAATAGCTAATAGTAGAACAGGAATGAAAATGACAGGTATCTGTATCAATTACGACATTTTCTGGAATGACATACAAATGACCGCAGATTGTGAATTTGACAAGGACGAATATTCTCCAACAGAACGTTACCGTAATCGACTTGCTAAGATTATGGAAAATGTATGGAGTGGAAAAAAGAATTTTCCGACCATATTTTCAATTCGCTTGGAGAAGTATATTTCTTTGGTTGATTATCCAGTACGTTATACATTTGTCGTCATTGATAAAGAGTTTTTCAAGCGTACTTATCGCAGGGAAGAAATACCCGAAGATGTTTTGAAAAAATGTCTTGAAAAAGATACGGATTGTATTGTGTTTTATGTCGGAATGAACAGATAAGGAATATTCTGCCTGCACAACGGCAGGAACGGTCAGCGAAGCGAACCAGACCGTGTATGCCGTTTGTGGAGCAGGGCTTGTCCCTGCTCCACTGATTAAACCCCTCGGTATCTAACAGAGGGGTACGTTTACAAAAAGACAAAACACAAAAAACATAGGAAACATAAGGCTTATCGGACGTTTTTTATGCAAAAATCATGTGTGAAGTCACTTTAAAATACTTCACACTTTACAGATTGGAGGAATGTTTCTGAATGAAGAATATTGGATAAAAGATTTACGGGAGAAACGAATTGCTTATGGTGTTTCACAAAGCAAGCTGGCTGTGGCTTCTGGCATTACAAGAGAATATCTCAACAAGATAGAAAGCGGAAAAATGAAGCCTGCAAATGAACTGCTGGAAACTCTGCATAAGGAGCTGGCAAGGTTCAATCCAGAAGCCCCTCTTACCATGCTGTTTGATTATGTTAAAATTCGATTTCCTACTTTGGATATACAGCACATTATCAAAGATATACTAAAACTCAATATTAACTATATGCTCCATGAAGATTACGGACATTACAGTTATACCGAGCATTACTATATCGGCGATATTTTTGTCTACACTTCGGCTGATGAAGAAAAAGGTATCCTCTTGGAATTAAAGGGGCGAGGTTGTCGTCAATTTGAATGTTATCTGCTGGCACAAGAAAGAAGCTGGTATGACTTTCTCATGGACGCACTCATTGACGGCGGTGTGATGAAAAGGCTTGACTTGGCTATCAATGACCATACGGGAATTTTGGATATTCCAGAGCTTGCGGAAAAGTGCAGGAAACGGGAATACATCGGAAAATCAAGAAGTTATAAGTTTTACTTATCTGGTGAACTTATCAAGCACCGAGAAGATGAAAAAGAATATATGGGACGCACGCTGTATCTTGGTTCTTTAAAATCAGATGTTTATTTTTGCATTTACGAAAAGGACTATGAACAGTATGTCAAGCTGGGAACTCCACTTGAAGAAGCGGACATTATTAACCGTTTTGAGATACGGCTTAGAAATGAACGTGCATATTATGCGGTTCGTGACTTACTGACGTATTATGACGCAGAGCATACAGCCTTTTCTATTATCAATCAGTATGTACGATTTGTTGATGAAGAACCAGACAAGAGAAAAAGCGAATGGAAGCTCAATGACCGCTGGTCTTGGTTTATCGGGGATAAAAGAGAAAGTTTGAAATTGACGACAAAACCAGAACCTTATACCCTAGACCGTACGCTTTTGTGGGTGCAAAGACAAGTAGCTCCTACATTGAAGATGTTAAGAAAGATTGATTATGGAAATGGAACGAACTATCTTAAAATAATCGAAGAACAAGCAAAGTTGACAGAAAAACATGAAATGATTATCAAACAGCAGACAGCACCTGTGGAAGAATTAATTGAAGATTAGGAGTGATTTAAGATGTGGGAATTATGTAAAGACTTACTGCTGGTATCACTTGGAATGGGGATTGGTATAGTCTTGATGTGTATTATGAATGCTGGCAAAGAAGCTGACAGTAACATGGAAAGAATAAAAGAAAGCGAGGACAAATAAATGAATTTCGGTCAAAATTTATATCAATGGTTTTTAAGTAACGCACAGAGCTTAGTATTAATGTCAATCGTGGTAATTGGTATCTACTTAGGGTTTAAACGTGAGTTTTCAAAGCTCATTGGATTCTTGGTAGTCGCCTTAATTGCTGTCGGCTTGGTATTTAATGCTGGCGGTGTTAAAGATGTACTTTTAGAACTATTTAATAAGATTATAGGTGCATAAAATCTATTGGAGCACTTCTCTTTTATTGATATAATTATTTTATTACAACAAAAGAGGTGTTAGAGATTGAATAGTATAATTGAAGTAATTGAATGGTGCAATAACAATACTGGTTTTGCTACAATAGTTCTCTCAATACTGACTTTAATAGTGAGTATAATTGCAATTTTTGTATCCCTAAGTACAGCGAGACTTCCTTATAAAAAGAAAATACTTGTAGAACGAGGCTCTTTTATAAGTGCAGACGATATCGGTTTTCATGTAACTGCTACGAACGTAGGAAATAGACAAGTCAAAATATCATCTATTGGTTTTAAAATCAACTCTTATGTGTATATAAATAAATTCACTTTACATGAAAGTCAAATTGTACTAAGTCAAGGCGAAACAACCAGTCAATATTATGAAATTCAAGATTTTAAAAGAACTTTAGCTGAAATGAAAGTTAGCAATTATACAAAAGTATATGCTTATGTAAAAGATACCGAGGGAACAGAGTATAAAAAATATTTCACAAGAATATCTAAAATAATGAAACAGTAACTCTTAGTAGTTTACTGTCAGACTGTAGACAAAAAGGAGTGGCTTAATTGCCAACTCCTTTTTGTTAGTC
>ERZ1026866.301-NODE-301-length-32044-cov-6.974522_pt1 | contig 32044 bp, 27 predicted proteins | sample MGYA00380163_ERZ1026866 | MGnify/ENA primary metagenome ERZ1026866 (study PRJEB33269, sample SAMEA4719799) | human gut metagenome | biome: human-associated habitat; feature: organic feature; material: feces | place: Cameroon | collected 2013-10 ...
GCACGAAGTCCGAAGAACGGTAAGGAGCAATCATGTCCGACATCAATTCGCCAGCAACCCCAGCAGCGCAGGACTCCCCCGCATCCGCACGACTCGAAGCGGGGCAGACGGCCCCGGACTTCACACTTCCCAGCGACAACGGCGATAGCATCACGCTCTCCGCATTGCACGGCCAGAATATCATCCTGTACTTCTACCCTGCCGCGATGACTCCCGGCTGCACTACCGAAGCCTGCGACTTCCGGGACAACCTCGCACGCCTCTCTTCCCGCGGATTCACCGTACTCGGCATATCGAAGGATCCGATGGACAGGCTCGTCCGATTCCGCGAGCGCGATCATTTGACGTTTCCTCTGCTGTCGGATGCTGATTTGACTGTGCATCGTTTGTATGGCGCGTATGGTGAGAAGAAATCGTACGGCAAGGTTTATGAGGGTGTGATTCGTTCGACTTTTGTGATTGATGGTGATGGAGTGATTCGTGTTGCCCGATACAACGTGCGTGCGAAGGGTCATGTTGATTCTTTGCTGCGTGCGCTTGATAAGCTTGATGGTTCCGTTTTCTAGTTTGGAATGCGATGCCGTTTTGTTTATGGATCAGCTTTTTCATGCGAATGACGCAAGCAGCGTCAGTAGCGGGTAGATGTCGAATTCCTAGTAGCGGTCGTGCAGTGTGCCGACGCCTTCAAACATGGGCTCTTCGGCGAGCCTTTCGAAGGTCTCGTAACAGCGCGGGGCACGGCCTCGTAAGAGAAGAGAAAAAGCGCGATGAGCCTCAGACTTTCGACAATAAATCATCGTCTTCCGACATGTCAGCCCATGGCTCGCGTGTGCGGTTTGCTTGATCGTGTTGGCGGTGCGTTGGCTGAGGAGCGTGAACGTTTGGAATTGAAGTCGATTGAAATGTTGAAGGGGCCGAAGCGTCTTGTTCAGCCGGAACCGGTGAATCATGCTTGGTGGGATGATGGTTCCGGCGTATACAGCATTGGCCAATAGAACCGGTGGGCTGGGTTGTGATCTAGCAGGGAGGAACGTGCCATGGTGACGCGTCGTAATGATGAGCGGACAGTTGCGGGAAGGCATCGCATGATGAGGCGTGCCGGCCGTGAGGTGGCCGATCCGCAGCAGGTCGAGGCGATTGTCGCAACGTGCAAGATCGTGAGTCTTGCGTACACCGATGCGGAGGGCATCACCATCGTGCCGTTGAATTTCGGATATACGTTCGACACGGAATCCAATCATCTCACCTTGTATTTCCATGGTTCTGCGACCGGCCGCAAGATGGATGCGATCAAGGCCTCGAATAACGCGCTTCCCGTGGCATTCGAAATGGCGACCGACTGCGAGGTGGTCGAAGGACGTACGTTGTGCAATTGGGGCGAGGCGTTCAAGTCGATCGTCGGCAACGGCACCGCGTCCATCATCGACGATCTTGACGAGGCACGTCAGGGGCTCGCATTGCTGATGAGGCAGCAGGCCGGCATGGATCATGTGGAATTCACCGACCAGCAGGTACATGCCGTCACCGTATGGAAGGTGGAAGCGGACTACCTCACCGCCAAAGTACGCGAAAAGCCCCAGCCGCATACGCACTGAAGCCCTCGAGGCGCTGACGCTATCATCCCCGGCAAAAGGGCTGATCTGGTAGTGATCAATCCCAACCATCAGTTTGTTGTCGATGCGAACGCGTTGTTGAGTCGCAATCCCATCAGTGCGTTCGATGATGCCAAACTGGATGGCGTGATTTCCCGCACGATCATTGGCGGCAGAACCGTAGATTTCGACACGCCCGGCAATCCGGCGAATTTAATCAGTCGCCCATGATTGTTCATGGATGGTCGCGCCGCAAACTCAACGAATCCGAATAACACGTCGCAAGGAATCTTATGAAACGGACAAGCCAGATATTGCAAACCGGCACCTGTATACCGGAACAATCGAATTACATCCCGTCCACAACCAGTAACGTACTATGGGGTCGATTGCCATGCCGCAACGACCGGATGATCGGCACCGTGCATTCCGGAAACGAAATCACCATCGACACCGTCAGCCACGAAGGGCTACTGGAAGACCAAGGTAGCGATCCGATGGCGTATTTCACCACGCACGGCGTCGCCGCAAACGACGTGTTGAACGACGGCATCGCCATAGCACGAGAATGCCACCGCAATCCCGATACGGATGGCCCACATGTGGTCACCGGTCCGATTGCCGTACCGGAAGCCCACCCAGGCGATTTGCTGGCAATCACTCCGACCATGTTGGCGCCGCGCGTTCCCTACGGTGTGATCTCCACCCGTCACGCGCGTGGAGTGCTGGCAGGATCCGAGGATTTCGACGGCAACTATGGCCAGTTCTGCCGAGCGGATGTTGAAACCGAAACGGCATGGTTCCCGGTTCAAACGCCGTATAGCGCAAGCACAATCAGTGAGCCGGCGTCGACGGTGCGTTTCCCGATGCATCCATTTCTGGGAATCATGGGCGTGACCACCGCCAGCAATCAACGTCCAAGCTCCATTCCACCTGCAGATTATGGTGGCAATATCGATTTACGCAATCTCACTGTTGGATCCACGCTGTTTCTGCCCGTGCAGATCGAAGGCGCAGGTTTGTATATCGGCGATCCGCATTTTGCCCAAGGCAATGGCGAGGTGTCGCTCACTGCGTTGGAAGCGTCGCTCAGGGCGACACTTCGCGTGCAGGTAATACCGGCAGACGAAGCCAAACGACTGTTTGGACGCACGGATCTGCCATTTGCGATCAGTCACGGCACGCTGGTCCCAATGGGTTTCGGCAGTACGCTGGATGACGCATTATCACAAAGCGTCGAACACGCCATCGATATGATTGCCACCATGTTCGAGATGCCACGTCAACAGGTTTACCTGCTGCTGTCGGCCGCCGCCGACTTCGACGTGACGCAATCCGTTGACATCACCAAAGGCGTTCACGGTCTGATTGATCTGTCGATGTTTCAGCAACTGCCCGCTTATGAACGGACGATGCGCGACATCAAAACATACGCCGATGATGCCAGTCAGACGAATCCCACCCATTAAGGAGACATGATGAGTTCACGCCATACCCCACATCCGGTCTTCGGCAACGCGTCAAGCCTCGATTCAACGTTGCTCAGAGCCATCAGACAATATGAATAGGCTTTAGTGGCCAATGACACCGCCACGCTTTCGGAATTGTTCGCGATAATCCGGATGATATTCCCGTTGTGCGTTCCGATAGCGCGGGAATGCTTATCGGCCATAACGCCATCACCGCGTTTCGAGCAAAGAGAGGCGGTGCCCCGGAACGCAAACTGCATCGCCGTATGGCACGACAGCTGGATGCCAACAATGCATGCGTGATTTCCGAATTCGATAAAGCATCTGGAGGCAGGGTAATTCAAACGCAGGTGTGGTCACGCGTATCAGATGAAAGCAACAACCAACTCGATTCTCACGGCACCGAACCGGCTTGGAAAATCGTCGCCGCGCATCTGACGTGTCCCGCGCCCGCCGTGGATCGGCGTGTCTGGCGTGTGGTCGGCACACCACCGAATCCCAAGGCGCCAGGGCGAATCAGCGGAGGCTCGTCATCAGGCCCAGCAGCTGCAGTAGCATGCGGGCAGGCAACGATTGGACTGGGCGCTGACACAGCCGGATCAATTCGCATTCCCGCGTCATATCAAGGTTTGTGGGGCATACGTACCACACATGGACGAATCAGCAGCAAAGGCATTCACCCATTGTCCGAATCTTTCGACACGGTCGGTTGGATGACCCGAGACGCACAGACTCTGGCATTTGTCGCCAAAGCAATGATGCTAGAACGAAAATCAAACACGATGATCGACGGTTTGGAAATCTGCCCTGCGCTAGACCAGTGCGTCGAGCAGGATGTGCGCGAACCATTCATAGCCTTCCGTGCCAGCATCGGCAATCGGAATAGTGGCGCGCACGGCGATATCTCCACTGCCGGCTTCACTTCTGGCATGCTGGATGAACTTGTATCGATCTTCCAGACCGTACGCGGCTATGAGGCATGGCAGGCAAATGGCGAATGGGCGAGCCAACATTAGTCGTCATTGGCGCCAGAAATCGCAGCACGATTCCGTCAATCGCCGACCGCAAGAGACGTTCATGGAGCGGCGGATTCCCTTATATTCCGACAAAACCCGTACTGTTATGCGACACGCAATAACAGTACGGGTTTTCTGTGTTACTGTTATATATAACAGCTAAACAGTTTGCATCTAACTGTTCAGCTGGGAGATATATCACCTACGGAACCTGCAGAAAAAGAGGCACAGATATTGAAGCTGATCATCTCATCCGTGTCCGGAGAACCGATTTACGAACAGATCAAGAATCAAATCAGGTCCGCGATCATGTCGGGTGAGCTTACGGCAGGCGAGGCGCTTCCCTCACTGCGCAAGCTCGCTAAGGAACTGCGCGTCAGCGTGCTCACCGTGACCAGAGCGTATAACGAACTGGCCAAGGAAGGACTCGTGGAGAATGTGCAGGGCAAAGGCACATTCGTGATGGAACGAGGCAACGAACTCATGAAGGAACGTGCGCGTGAACGCATCATGGACAAGCTCCGTGAAGTTTCCATCGAGGCCAAAGCCGCCGACATCAGCCTGCTTGATCTGCTTGGCATGTTCGAGAAAGCGTACAGGGAACAATCATGAACGATTCCTCACTCCCCAAGGAACGCGGCCAACCTTGGCCTTGCATACCCCAGACGGTTCGGACTCGGGCAGAACAAGAAGATCAAGGATCTGTCGCGCGGCATGCCGATGTAGCTCATGCTCGCCGTGGCGTTGAGCCACGATGCGAAACTACGGAAAGCCCCAAATGCATATATCCCCGCACGACGCCGGTTCCTACAATACGGCAGGCGCGTCATGGAAGTCGAACATGACACCATCCGCCAGACCGCAAATCGCCGGCCAATCGGCATCGGACGAATCGTCGTGCATGGCCCATACCTTCATGCCAACCGACTTAGCGGAACGCATGCCGATCAGCAAATCCTCGAACACGGTGCACTTCCCCGGCTCGACTCCGAGGCGAGATGCAGCCAACAGATACACGTCCGGCTGGTCTTTGCCGACGTCGCCGGCATCATCGACACTGACTACTTCATCGAAGTAGTCGAAAATGCCAACATGCTTCATCGCCGGCTCTCTCAGCATCGGCGGCAGCGATGTGGCAACGGCAAGTTTCGCTCCACTCTCTTTCAATTGAGCAAGATATTCACGTGCGTACGGTTTGGCTTCGACCACTGTGGAATACATGACGCGAGCCATATGATCCCACTCATCCATCAGCTCTTCGGGAGTGTCGGTAAGGCTGAAACGCGCGATCGTATATTCGGCGATCTGACGGAATTGCATGGCCGCAACTTTCGTCATGTAATCGTCCGGCACGTCAATGCCTCGTTTTGAAAGAAAATCGATGTCAACCTGATCCCACACCCCCATGGAATCAAGCAGTGTGCCGTCAAGATCAAAAATGGCGCCCTTGCCTTGATTGCCTGCCATCGATATCCTCCTTTATTATTGTGCATCTTACGTTAATCGAGGACCGATGATTTGAGCAGTTCCTCGGCATGTTCCAGCGAAGCTTCGCTTTCACTGCCGGAGAGCATGCGGGCGATTTCGTGCACACGCGCCTCTCCACGCACTTGCTTGATGGTGGTGGCGATTGATCCGTCATCCATTTCACCTTTGGCAACCACGTACTGTTCGTCCGCCCAGGATGCGACCTGCGGCAGATGGGTGACGACTATGACCTGCGCGGATTGAGCGAGTTTCGCCAATCGTGCGCCAAGTTCCACCGCGGTTTTGCCACCGACACCCGCATCGACCTCATCGAAAATGAACGTCATGGGAGGTACGGAACCGCCCGCCACCACATGTTTTTCAGCGGCGACGAGTTCGAGTGCCAGCATGAGTCGGCTCAGCTCGCCACCAGACGCGCTTTTGCCCATCGGCATTTGCGGTGAGCCGGGAAACGGTGTGAACAGAAAATCAATGTCGTCAGCACCGGAGGCATCCAAATGTTCTCGTTCCGATACGCGGATTTCCAACTTTGATCCACTCATGGCCAGTGATTCAAGTTCCGCGGTGACTTTGGCGGCGAGCTCTTTCGCCGCGGCGGTACGTCTTTTGCTTACCGCACGTGCCGCTTTCAACGCTTCACCAAACAGTTTCTCGCGTTCCTCCTGCAATTGGCCGACTTTTTCCGGAGATGCATCCAAGTCTTCCAAGTCGAACACCGCTTGATCCCTCCACGCGATCACGTCCGACAGTTCCGGCCCCCAACGACGAACCAATTCGTCAAGCTCATGGATACGTCCATTGATGGCGTCCAAGTCTTCCATGCCGAGATCATTGTCGACTTCGCCCGACAAGGTAAACACCACATCAGACAAATCAGTACTGATGGAATCAAGCCGATCGGCCAATTCCGAAAACACGCCGTCCACGTGAATGGCACGAAGCGCCTGCGACGCGCGATCAATCAGATCGGTGGCGCTGGATGATTCAACATCGTCAACAACCTGCGAAGCATCCAACGCACTCAACGCACGGTTCACCCCTTCGGCAATCTCGGCCGCGTTCTCAATGCGATCACGGCGAGCACGCAACTCGGCCATCTCCCCCGGCTGCGGATCGATGCGGTTGATTCGTTCGATGGACTCGCGCAGGTAGTCCGCCTGCTGACGCATGGACGACTCCTGGCTCGACAATCGCTCCAACCGATCATCCATGGCACGAAGCGCATTCCAAGCTTTGCCGTATGCGGCCAACGCCACGTCATCGCCGGCATAGCGATCCAAAAACTCACGTTGTCTTACGGAAGAAGCGATACGCAGCTGGTCTGCCTGACCATGAATCGTCACCAGCTCCGCTGCGATCGACCCCAGTACGGAACGAGGCACGCTACGCCCTGACAGCATGCTGCGGGAACGACCGGAGGCAGGCACCTTGCGAGACAGGAACAGTTCTCCGTCTTCAGGTTCGAAACCCGCCTCGTGCGCCGCGGCAACCGCCGCAGGCGATGAGGCGACCTCGAACACGCCCTGCGCCCACGCTTCGTTCGCTCCAACCGATACGCGGCCACCGTCGGAAGGGCCGCCGGAAATCAGCCGGATCGCACTGAGCAGCATCGACTTGCCTGCACCCGTCTCACCGGTGATCGCCGTCATACCGCCGGCAGGTGCGATCAATGCCGAACGGATCGGCCCAAGATTATGAATCTCAAGTTCTTCAAGCATCAGTGTTTTTACTCGTTCGCTTCTTTATCTTCCGGAGACACGTGGCCGCGATGTACTTCCCCGGTTTTACGTGCCTGTTCGCGCCATCCGACAACAGGAAGATCGAATTTCGTGACCAAGCGATTCGTGAAGGGCACGCCGGAAAGACGGGCCAGACGCAAGGTGCTCTTCGATTCGCGCACTTCGACGCGCGTGCCTCGTGGCAATGCGCGTTGGCGGCGGCCATCGCAGCAGATCCAGCCGTCCGACGTGGAATCCTCGAGAATATCGATGGCGAACGTGGAACCGGAACCAATAATCAACGGACGGGCGAACAAGGCATGAGCCGCCAATGGCACCAACTGCAACGCCTTCACGTTCGGCCACATGATCGGCCCTCCTGCGGAAAACGCATACGCAGTGGAACCGGTCGGCGTCGATACAATCACGCCATCGCAGCCGAAGGAGCTCATTTCCACATCATCCACGCGAATCGACAATTCGACCATTTTGCCACGGTCGGCACGCTCCAGCGTGATGTCATTCAACGCCCAATCGCCAATCGGCTCATTCGCCCCCGGCAGCCACACGTCAACATGCGCGATCATGCGTTCATCGATGGAATAATCATGCTCGGCAACCCTGCGGATCGCCTCACTCATCTGGAAGCTTTCAAATTCCGCCAAAAAACCGACATGTCCCAAGTTCACGCCAAGAATCGGCACGCTGGTGCAGTGCACCAGTTCGGCCGCTCGAAGAATGGTGCCATCCCCGCCGAGCACCACCACGATTTCGGTTCGTTCGGGAACCACCGGCGACTGCCTGCCGAAGTCCGGCGCCTCGATATTGTCGATAATCGACACTTCGAAACCGGCCTGGGTCAGCTGCTCGACCGCCTCCTCAACCACCGTTCCGCTCTCTCTCAGGCGACTATGTGTCACCACCACCGCATGACGGGTACCGAACATCGTCAATCCCTTTCCAGCAAAGGAAACGTCCTATGAAAAACGCCTATGAAGACGCCACCGACCTCCAGTGTAATCGAACAAATGAACGAAAACCGGCAATGCGCGTCGGAAACATGCCAGAACCCGCGGAAATACCCCAAATCCGCCTCCAATGCAAGCCACGAATCAGGAATGTCAGCCGTCAAATAGCCTGTTAGTCGCACATATGCCTACAATAGCTCACAGGAAAGAAGACCAACACATCATAAGAAAAGGAGAGAGGAACGGCATGTCAAACCTCGTCTTTGACGAGTCCTCCTCCAATCGTGAGGCCTCGCATGGCTACGCATGGTGGTTCTCGGGAGATACTTTCGAGAAGGCCATGGCGGAAGACCGCAAGCCGCGCAAACGCGGCCTCATGCACCGACTCGTCAACCATCCGGGCTGCCTGACCATCTTCTACTTCCTGACGCTCGCGACGTTGTCCACTACGTTGCTGATGACACCCATCGCCACACCGAAAGACGAAACCACCACGTTCACTACCGCGTTCTTCACCGCGGTATCCGCCATTTCCACATGCGGCATCTCCATCGTCAACTCCACCACGCATTGGACCACCTTCGGCCAAGGCGTGCTCATCTTCGCCGTGCAGATGGGCGGCCTTGGCGTCATGACGTTCGCCTCCTTGATCGCATTGGCCGTGAACCACCATCTCAAGGCCACGCAACGCATGCTGACCGCCAACGAACTCGGCACCACGAAGCTCGGTGAAATCAAAGGCGTGCTCACCGTGGTCATCACCACCGCGTTCGTCATCGAAGGCATCACATTCGTCGCATTGTTCCCCGGCCTCTACAAAGTCAACCACGGCAATGTGCGCCACACATTGTGGGAATCGCTGTTCTTCGCGGTCATGGCGTACAACAATGCCGGCTTCACCCCCGACGGAGCCGGGCTGCATGTCAACAACTGGGCGGTCGGCCTGCCGATCCTGGCCAGTGCTTTCTGCGGAACCCTCGGCTTCCCGGTGTTGTTGAACCTGATGCGCTCCTGGCGCATGCGCCGTCCTCCGAAGCGCTGGAGCCTGCACACCAAGCTCACACTGACCACCACGTTCTGCATTGTGATCGCCTCGTTCACGTGGTTCCTGCTGATGGAATGGAACAACAAGCTGCTGTTCGCCGGAGACGGCATCGAGCCGCGCCTCTGGCACGCCATGGTCGCGGCCGTCATGCCACGAAGCTCCGGATTTGACCTGTCGTGGATGCCAGGCGTCAGCGACGCAACCAAAGTGTTCCTGTCCATCGTCATGTTCATCGGCGGTGGCAGCACCTCGACCGCAGGTGGCATCCGCGTCACCACGTTCGCGGTGATTCTGCTGACTTGTCGTGCCGCATTCACCGGACGCCACGACATCAACGCGTTCCACCGCCGCATCCACACGCAGGCGGTTATGACCGCCGTGGCCGTAAGTACGGCATGCCTCATGCTGGTCACCGTGGTGTCGATGGCGCTGATGATCATCACCGACTGCTCGCTGTGCGACGCACTGTTCGATACCTGCTCCGCGTTCGGCCTAGGCGGCTACTCGGTGGGCGTGGCCAGTGAAAGCAGTCCCACGGTGCTATACATTCTCGCCGCCACCATGTTCATCGGGCGTCTCGGACCGCTCACCATCGCCTACGCGATTTCGCGTCCACACAATCTCGAGGCCGTCCGCTACCCCACCGAGCAGATCGTGGTCGGCTGACGATACGGCTTCATATACTTGCAGTTGCCTGCAATCACACATGAATATAGTTTTTTGAAGACGGAATTTCGAAAGGTGTATAACATCATGGCTAACAACACCAGAAGCGTTCTCGTAGTTGGTTTGGGGCGTTTTGGCAGCTCTGTGGCCGCCACGCTCGACATGATGGGCCAGGATGTGCTTGCCGTCGACAAGGACGGCGAACTGGTGAACCGCTGGTCTTCGCAGATTCCCACCGTACAGGCCGACATGACAGACGTGATGGCGTTGGAACAGATCAACGCATCCGATTTCGACACGGCCGTCGTGGCCATCGGCGACAGTGTCGAAGCTTCCGTCATCACCGCCGGCAACCTGCTCGACGCCGGCATTTCCGACATTTGGGCCAAGTCCGTGTCGAAGGAACACGCCCGCATCCTGCAACGCATCGGCGCACGCCACATCATCAACGCGGAAACCGACGCCGGCAAGCGTGTCGGACATCTTGTGTCCGGCAACTATCTTGATTACATCGAACTTGAAGGCGCCTATAACGTCGTCAAGATCCATACTCCCGCGCATGTGGTCGGGTACACCATCGAGGATGCGCGCGTGCACGAACGTTTCGGCATCACCGTGGTCGGTATCAAATCGCCGGGCAAGGAATTCGAATACGGTTCGAAAGAGCTGATCATGCACCGCAACGACGAGCTCATCATCATGGGCAAGCAGGATCAGATCGACCGGTTCCTGCGCGGCTGATCATACAATTTTTCATACAAGAAAATCCGGAATTCATCATCATGATTTCCGGATTTTCTTATTGCCTTTCTTATTTGTTTTTCCTGCACTACAGGCACGGTTTTTCAATCAGCTGTTGCTTATTTTCATGACCGCATATAGCAGATATTCGATATTGCCGTGCGTGCCTTCAATGGGAGATACCGTCGTCGCACGCACGTCAAGCCCGTTGCTTTCCGCACATGCCACAATGTCTTTCAAAGCCCGTTCGCGTAATTCCTGACTTTCGACAATCCCGTTTTTTCCAAGATTGCCTTTGCCTACTTCGAATTGCGGTTTGACCAGCAGCACGATCTGCGCCTGCGGTGCGGCGATTCTTGCGATCACCGGAATCACATATGTCAGCGAAATAAACGATACGTCGGAAACAATCATTTCCGGACGATACGGCAAATCCTCCGCATACACGTCGCGAATATTGACGCCGCTCATTTCGATAATACGGTCGTCATGCGCGATTTTCGGGTCCAATTGCCCATGGCCGACATCCAAAGCGATGACCTGCGCGGCATCATTGCGCAATAGCACGTCGCAGAAACCGCCGGTGGACGCGCCGATATCCAAGCAACGTAATCCTTGCACGGAACGCAATCCGACGTCGGCAAACCGTTCGAACGCGCCGACAAGCTTGTATGCGCCACGGGAAACGTAACCGTCTCCCCTATCGGCGGCGATGACGTCATCACCACCGACTTTCGCCGATGCTTTAGTGACGGCGACACCGTTCACACTGACTTTGCCATCCGCGATCAGACGTTGCGCCTTGGAACGACTGTCGGTCAGACCACGTTCCAACAACGCAACGTCAAGACGAACAACCTGAGTGGAATCACTGTTTCGCAATGGTTTTCCAATAATCGGTACGAATTGTTCGTTAGGAAATACGGAATTCCGGAACGATCACGCCACTCACATCTCGCCCGCTGTCGGCCGCGGCCCACATGGCGCAGCATGCGGCACGCAACCCGTCGACGCTGGTGATGTCGGTGACATACAGGCGGTCGCCGTCAACGCGGGCCTTCGCATCGCGGCACAGCCATGCGCCCTCATCATGCACCACTTCAGGAGCGGGCTCGTTTAAGCCCCGCAGATCTTTGGCGATGTAGGTCGGGCGAAGATACGCTGGAGCGAACATGAGTTCGCGCGGATTGGTGACGCCGGTCAACACCGCAAGGGAATCGTACCCGCCACGATTGCCCGCCTCGATATCAGTGTCGAGACGGTCGCCGATGGCGAGGCACTGTTCCTTGTCCAACGGCTCGCCATCATCATGGGCTGCGAGAATGCGTGCCTCGTCATACATGGCGGATTCCGGCTTGCCTGCGGACGAAACCGGTTCCACACCGGTGGCATTGATCACAGCCATGATCATAGAACCGCATCCCGGCGCGATGCCAAGTTCACGAGGAATGGTCAGATCACGATTGGTCACGAAATAGGTCGCGCCATGCTCAACGGCATAGGCGATTTGGGCCATTTCGTTCCAAGACATGTCGGGATACCATCCTTGGATGGCGGCGACCGGCTGCGCTTCTGCGGAATCGACGACTTCAAGACCTTGCTTGGCCACTTCCTCACGCAGATGCTGGGCGCCAAGCACGAAAACCTTCGAACCTTCAGGCACAGCACGTGCCACCATGCGCGCGGCGACAACCGACGAGGTGATGACCTGCCAGGGTTCGACATCCAAATCGAACCCCTTCAGCTGGTCTGCCACCACGGCCTGAAGTCGGGACGAATTGTTGGTGGTGTATTCCACCGTCATGCCCAAGGATTCGGCCTTGCGGATATTCTCGGCAGCATGTTCCACCGGGTTCTTACCACGGTAGACCACGCCGTCAAGATCAAGCAGTGCCAGCGAGTATGCTTCGCTGAGCGGCTGATTCGTGGACTTCAGCATGCGGGCCACGTCACCTCACTCGTTATCTTCGGAGGATTCGGAAGAAGCATCCGAAGACTCTTCGGCCTCTTCAGCCTCACCGTCATCATCGGCGTCATCTTCCGCAGCATCGTCAGCTTCTGCCGGCTCATCATCGGATTCCGCGCCAGCTTCCGTCTCTTCGGCCTCAAGCTGGGTTTCGTCGTTGGTTTCGCCGTTTTCGTCGATGGCTTCGGATTCGTCTTCCTCATTCTCAGGGTCTTCCGGAGCGTACTGCGCATCATCCTCGGAAATGCCAAGCACGTCCATGAGTTCGTCGTTCAGCTCCTGCATGTCGTATTCGACAACCAGATCGTCGGAAGTCTCATCATCTTCGACATCGGCGTACTGCAGTTCAAGCTTGTCGAGCAGACGATCCAACGCGATGGCCTCATCGGTACGGCCGGCCTCTTCAAGGAAATACTGCTCGGCCTGCACCGCACGCATGCGGTATTCGCCGGCCAACCCCTTGGAACGACCCAGCGTATGCACGATCTCGATGGCCTTGTCCCACATCTTCAGATCGCCCAGAGCGCCAGCGTACACCAAGAACATTTCAGCCTTGGCTTCACCGCGCAGATACTTGGCGTCGTCGCTCACAGCCACTTCGATGGCCTTCTTCGGCTCGCCCACGCCACGCTCGCAGTCAGCGATGAACGGCAGATAATCCAGGAAACCGTTCATACGGAACGCGGTGCGGAACTCACGCAAGGCAAGCTTGTAATCACCCTGACGGTATGCCACGAAGGCGAGCGTCTCGCGGGCGAAATCGATGCGGGAAGCCTGGCGGGCCACCCACTTGGCATGTTCGAGGGCCAGCTCCGGGTTGCTCTCCTCAAGCGTATACGCGGCAAGAATGTGCAGACCAATGTTTTCCGCATGCTCCTTCGACAGGCCACGCAGGCGTTCGCGATCGTCGGTGGTGAGCATACGCCATTCGATGCCCTTCGGCATCTTCGGCTCATCAGGACGACGATGCGTGTACGGGTTCTGCGAGGGGAAGCTCACCGTGCCATCGGAATTGCGGCGCGGCTTGGCCATGTACTCGCCACGCTTCTCCTCACGGTAGGCCATCTTCTCTTCGCGGGTGAACTCGCGACGCTCCTCGCCCTGCTGCTGGTCGCGATCCTTGTGGAAGTCACGGCGCTGATCGTCACGATGGAAATCCTTACGATCGCCATCACGGAAATTACGGCGGCCGCCATCACGACGATCATTGCCACGGTGGTCGTCACGACGGAAGTTGCGGCGACCACCATCACGATGGAAATCACGGCGATCATTATCGCGGTGGAAGTTACGACGGTCGCCATCTTCACGACGGAAGTTACGACGGTCGCCGTCGCGGTGGAAATCCTTACGATCGCCATCACGACGATCGTCACGACGGAAGCTGGAACGCTCGCCGTCGCGCTGGTAGCGCGGATTGTCGCCGCGCCCGCCACGGTAGCCACGGTGGTCGTCACGACGCTCGCCGTCACGGTGGAACTTGCGCGGACCGTTGTGGAAGCGACGCTCCTGGCCTTCGCCTTCGCCGTCACGATGGAAATCGCGGTCGCGGTGGAAGTTGCCACCGTTGCCCTTGCGGTATCCGCCCTTATGGTCGTCGTTGTGGAAGCCGCCGGACTTGTGGCCGTAGGACTTGCCGCCATTGCCGCGCGGCTTGAATCCCTTGCCGCCGCGATTGCCCGGCTTGCCCGAGCCGTAGGACTTGTGGTTGCCGTAGGACTTGCCGCGCGATCCGCGCTGTTCTTCTGCCATGCTGTTCCTTATATTCCTTGTATTCCTTGAGGATGGTCTTCGTTTGTTCTTTGCTTAAGTTTGTTTGCGCCGCTCGCGATTGCCTCACGCGTTTTCTACGACGCCGAGGGCCTTCTTGCCGCGACGAATCAATGCGAAACGTCCATGCAGGAAGTTGTTTTCGTTCAAAACCTGCTCTTCGTCTTCAACACGGGCGTTGTTCAGATACACGCCGCCGGCCTTGATCGTCTTGCGCGCTTCGGAAATCGACTTGAACAGTCCGGCCTTCATGCCGGCTTCCGCCACACGGTCGCCCACCGCGGCCTTGGCGAACTCGCCGTCGATCTTCACGCCGTCAAGAGCGGCTTCAAGCGTGGACTCGTCAACGTCCGCAAGATCGCCGCCACGGCCGAACAGCGCACCGGCGGCCTCGATAGCCTGTCGGGTGGCTTCCTCACCATGCACCAGGCTGGTGACCTCCCAAGCCAAGGTGCGTTGCGCCTCACGCGCGCCCGGATTGGTCTTGCTTTCCTCCACAAGACGTTCGATCTCCGTCTTCGGCAGGAACGTGAACACCTTCAGCAGGTTCTCCATCTCGCTGTCGGGGCGGTTGAACCAGAACTGGTAGAACTTGTACGGGCTCAGCATAGTGCCGTCAAGCCAGACGGCGTTGCCTTCGGACTTGCCGAACTTCTTACCCTGAGCGTCGGTGATGATAGGGCTGGTGAACACGTTCACATCCACGCCACGTACCTTGTGGATCAAGTCAAGACCGGACGTGAGGTTGCCCCACTGGTCGGATCCGCCAAGCTCAAGCACGCAATGGTATTCGTCGAACAGGTGCAGGAAGTCGTTGCCCTGCAGCACCTGATAGCTGAACTCGGTGAAGGAAATGCCATCTTCGGAATTCAGTCGACGGGCGACGGTGTCTTTGGCAAGCATGGTGCCCAAACGAAAGTTCTTGCCGACGTCACGTAGGAAGTCGATGACGTTCATGGAGGCGGTCCAATCGTAATTGGACACGAAACGGACCGGATTGCTGCCTTCCACTTCGAGAATGCCGCCGATCTGCGCCTTCAGACGCTCGGCCCAACCAGCCACGACGTCTTTCGGATTGAGCGTACGTTCGCCCGATTGGCGAGGATCGCCGATCAAGCCGGTGGCGCCGCCGACCAGGGCAATCGGATGATGGCCTGCTGCCTGAAGGTGACGCATGTTGATGAGCTGCACCAGATTGCCGATATGCAGGGAGGCAGCAGTCGGATCGAAACCGCAATAATAGGAAATGGGATCTCCGTTCAACGCTTCGGCGAGTCGATTCCTGTCAGTGGACTGGGAAATCAACCCGCGCCATTCCAGTTCATCGAGGACGGACTCGAAACCGGCCTCCTTGAAATCGATGACGTGAGCCATAGCTGTGTTTTCTCCCTATTGAATTGCGGATGATACTGCGTTTTACGCATCCTACAGTTTCGCAGAAGATGAAGACAGGCACACGCGGTGTTTCCCCATCATCCACCAACCATCGTGCATACAGGTAAAGTTAGAAGGAGCATCCCCATATCAAGAAGGGAGATACCTGCATGGACCGCAAAGGCATGAAGGTTGCGGCTAAAAAAGCCCAGAGAAAACATTATTGGATGATAGTCGCCATTTGCCTATTCGCTTCGGTGTTCGGTGTTGCGTACACTTCATCGACGCTCTCGGTCAGCACCAACATTTCGATCAGCACCCCGCAAACGGAGGATTCCACGCAATCCAACGACATGTATGACGTATTGCAGGATCTTGCCGTAGGCAATGAAAACGATGCCCGTGAAAAGGTCAAGCAAAACCAAGAGCAGATCGTCAACAACGATACCGATGCCACGTTCGGCCGTCGCCGCGGAGTAATCGCGTCCCTGCTCAACTCGTTTGCATCCGGCTCGATGGTGATCGCCGTGGCCGACGCCATTAATTCCGTCACCCATAACGGCGGCGTCTCCATCGCCGTGCCGGTAATACTCTCGCTGGCCGTCTACATTTTTGTCTGGCTGTTCATTCAAGAAACATACCGCATCGTCATGGCACGTATGCTGTTGGAAGGACGTTCCTATAACAAGCTTCCGGCAAGTCGCTTCTTCTACCCCATTCACACGCGCAAATGGCCGCGCATGGCATGGACCATGTTTGTGGGAAACGTGTTCCTGTTCCTTTGGAGTCTCACCATCGTCGGCTTCTTCATCAAGCAATATTCCTACCGTATGGTGCCGTACATCGTTGCGGAGAATCCGAATATCGAGGCTTTGGACGCCATTCGCTTGTCCCGACGCATGATGAAAGGGCATAAATGGGAATGCTTCGTGGCGGACTGCTCGTTCCTCGGCTGGTACCTGCTCAACCTGATCACCTTCGGCTTGAGCGGCATCTTCTATTCCAATGGCTACAATGCCGCGTTCTTCGCGGAATACTATGTGTACGTGCGTTCGATGGCCAAGACTACCGGCATTGCAGGCAGTGAGATGCTCAACGACGAATACCTGTACTTCAAGGCCGATCCACAAACGCTTCATACCGCGTATGCCGATGTCGCCCAGTCCGTGGCACAGATCGAACAGGGGCTCTCCCCCGCGCCCAAGCCGCGTGGATTCACCGGAATCCTGTCCGAATGGTTCGGCATCCGTATTCTGCATGCCGATGCGGTGAACCGTTATGAGGAATATCGCGAGGATCTTCACCAAGTGCAGATCGGCAAGGATATTCTGAATGGCTCCATTTATCCGGGGCGTCTTGCGCCTGCTCCGATGCCGTTCAAATTCCGTGAATCACGTACCATCAGCGCCGACCGCAGCTACTCACTGGTCAATCTGATCATGATGTTCTTCATCTTTTGCTTCGTCGGCTGGGTGTGGGAGGTAAGTCTCGCATTTATTTCCGAAGGCATGTTCGTGAACCGTGGCACGCTTCATGGCCCTTGGCTGCCCATCTATGGCACCGGCGGAGTGATCATTCTGGTTCTGCTCAAAAAGCTGCGCGAAAAGCCAGCGCTTGAATTCGTCGCGGCTATGGTGCTGTGCGGCTGCTTGGAATACTTCTCGTCGTGGTATCTGGAGATGACGCATGATGGTCAACGCTGGTGGGATTACACCGGATACTTTCTAAATATCAACGGCCGTATCTGCGCCGAAGGATTATTGACGTTCGGCCTTGGCGGATTGGCCATCGTATATCTGCTGGCTCCGGCCCTCGACAATCTGCTGAGCAGAATCGATGCGCGAAAGCTTGGCATCGTGGCCGCCGTGCTGCTCGTGCTGTATTGCGCCGACCAAGTGTATTCCGCGCAACATCCGAATGTCGGTGCGGGCATCACCGACTACAAGGGATCGGACACGTCGCTGGAAGCGCCCACTCCATACGAAATCCGTAAACGATCCGATGGACTGCCATAGCGTAATTGTCATGCAAATCGCATATCGCAAACAATAATGAAATCGCCTGTCGTTCTTTCGATCGGCAGGCGATTTCATGTTGTTGCTTATTGCGCGATTATTTGCGACGCAGCATTTCGTGCAGAGTTTCGATGATCTTGCTGTATTTGATGGAATCCGTGAAACGCAGACGCGGGAATGCGTTAATCATACGACGCTGCTGCTTGTTCAGGATAGATGCGGCAGTGGCCTGCATATTGGCAAGAATCTCCTGCGAGGAGTCCGACCAATCCTGGACCTTGTCTTGCACCTTGTCGCGGAATTTGTCTCGGAAAATGTCTTTGCCCCATTGCAGGGAATCACCGGCTTTCTCCGCATATGCCTGCACGGTTTCGCTGAACTTCGCAAGATTGTCGGCCAAATCGATGATGCCAAGCACTGTAATAATGGTATCCGCGACGATAAGCGCCATGAAAATCACGCACATCCAATGCACTACTGGCAAAGGAATCATCTGTGTAATGCGATTCACTTCAGGCTGTATCACATCGGTGATGAGCACACCCAGCAGACCGAACACAATCGCTCCAAGCAAGCAAATGCGCCCTTGAATGTTGAATCGGCGATGACTGTAATCCCACCATCGTGCGTGGAATAGCTTTTCCATGCCCCATGACGTGACATATTCAAGCATGCATGCACCGATTGAAGAAATGAGAAAAACCGCGAAGGGATTATGCAGATCATGCAGCAGCACAATCGCAAGAACGGCTCCGCAACCGTAGATCGGGCAGATGGGACCATTCAGGAAGCCACGATTCACCAAGCGACGTTCCGAAACGGACACGAGAATCGATTCATATACCCATCCGGCAAATGAATAGAACAGGAACCATAAGAACAGGTATTCCAGCATGAGCATGCTTTCGCGCCGTCACTTTCCACTTGTATGCATATTGACTTTCGGCTTGTAGAAGCGCTCAAGACTGACCGTTTCCCGTGTGGCGCTGATCTTATCCGCGACAGTCACCAAATACCCTTCAAGATACCGAGGCGGTATCGGCGTCAAAGGAAACATATGATTCTCGATGCTGTCACGTTCCACTCTATTGAGATGGAAATCGCGCACGGCATTGCGCATGGCGGTGCCACCATGGGTGAAACCATGCATACGATGACGGCCGCCATCATGAGCATGCCAGTCGTAAAGAAAATAATCGTGCAGCAAAGCGGCGCGAATCAACGAATGCAAATCCACCCTATGCCATAAGTGCAGCCTGTCAGCGATCCATACGGCCAGACAGGCCACACGGATGGAATGAGCAAACGTGGTGACCACGCCATGCTGGTAACAGACTCTTTCGATCTGCATATGCTCATGGCACAGTATCTCCTGGCCGTGAAGTCGAACAAGCTGCTGTATCTGCGTTCGTGTCAGTGGCACCGCTTTGCCTTTGCTATGTACTGTTGCTGTAATTATTTGAGCAATGATTCCGGCGTCTTGTATGCCGGGCCGTCGCTGACGGAGTTGGCGAAGGCACGCAGCTGTTCGATGGCGGTTTTCGCGGAAACGATCTGCTCGCGCACGCGCAGCGGAGACGTGCCTCCCTTGCCATTGCGGGCGGAAACAGAACCTTCGGTGGATAGCACTTCGCGCACTTCGGGAGCCTTGTCGGCCGGAAGGAATTCCTTGAAGACCTCGATGAAGTCATCGTCGGTCAGGTCCCACAGTTCCTGGCCGCGGTCTTCGGCGATCTTCACGCATGCACCGGAAAGCTCGTGCGCGTGGCGGAACGGCACACCGTTCTTCACCAGCCATTCGGCGATGTCGGTGGCGAGGGCGAAACCGGTCGGTGCTTCCGCTTCGAGGCGTTCCTTGTTGAAGACCATGGTGCCGACCATGCCGGTGAACGCGGGAAGGAGCACTTCCAGCGTGTCGACCTGGTCGAACACGGCTTCCTTGTCTTCCTGAAGATCACGCGCATAAGCGGTGGGCAGGCCCTTCAGCGTGGTGAGAAGACCAGCCAGATCGCCGATGAGACGGCCGGACTTGCCTCGTGCAAGTTCCGCAATATCCGGGTTCTTCTTCTGCGGCATGATGGACGAACCGGTGGAATAGGCGTCGTCAAGGCGCACGAACGCGAACTCCTGGGTGTTCCAGATGATGATTTCTTCAGACAGTCGGCTGATGTCGACGCCTGCCATGGCTGCGATGAAAGCGAATTCGGCGACCAGATCACGGCTGGCGGTGCCGTCGATGGAGTTCGCGGTTACCTTGGAGAAGCCGAGTTCGCGGGCCACGGCCACCGGCTCCAAGCCGAGGGTGTTGCCGGCGAGGGCGCCGGAACCATACGGGCTTGCGTCGATGCGCTTGTCCCAATCGGCAAGACGTTCCACATCGCGCAGCAGCGGCCACACGTGGGCCATGAGCTGGTGTGCGAGCAGCACCGGCTGGGCGTGCTGCATGTGGGTACGCCCCGGCATGACGGTGCGTCCGGCCTTTTCGGCCTGTTCGGTCAGTGTTGCGGCAAGGCCGAGCAGCATTTTGGCGATGACGCGGCTGTGGCGACGGAGCCACATGCGGATCAGCGCGGCGATCTGGTCGTTGCGGGAGCGGCCGGCGCGGAGCTTGCCTCCAAGCTCGTCTCCGGCGATCTGCAGCAGTCCACGTTCCAATGCGGTGGCTTCGTCCTCATCGTCTTCGATCGGAGCGAACGCACCGGAATCGACACGGCGCTGCAGCTCGTCGAGAGCGTCTTCCATTCGCTGCAGCTCGTCGGCGGTCAATAGTCCCGCACGTCCGAGCGCACGGGCGTGGGCGCGTGAGCCTGCGATGTCGTCGTCGGCAAGACGCCAATCGAATTGGGTGGACTTGCTCAGTCGCGCGAGTTCCGGAGACGGGCCGGACTTGAAACGGCCGCCCCACAGGGCGAGGTGTTCACCATTGGTTGTGCTCTCGGTCATTGTTACTTCGTTCTCCTTGCAGATATGACTGAGGGAGAGGATACCAGTCAGGATGGTCCTAACGGTACGCTCTCCCCCATTATCGAGACGATTCGGCGTAAAAAACTCGCTTACTCGACGCTGTTTTCCGGAACCTCGATGCCATTGCCGAACTTGACGTCGCGGGCTGCGGCCACACGGCTCGGCAGACCGTAGATGTCGATGAAGCCGTTGGACGACTTCTGATCGAAGCTGTCGCCGGAATCGTAGGTGGCCAGATTGTAGTCATACAGCGAGGTGTTGGAACGACGACCGGTCACAACGGCACGACCACCGTGCAGGATCATGCGGATTTCGCCGGAAACGTACTTCTGGGTGTCTTCGATGAAGGCGTTTAGGGACTGCGTTGCTGGGGAGAACCACTGTGCATCGTAGACGAGCTCGGCCCAGCGCTTGTCGATATCGCGCTTGATGCGGTGCTGTTCGCGTTCGAGGCAGCAGTTCTCGAGTTCCTGGTGGGCGGTGATCAGTGCGATAGCGCCCGGAGCCTCGTACAGCTCGCGGGACTTGATGCCGACCAGACGGTCCTCGATCAGATCGATACGGCCGATGCCCTGTGCGCCTGCGCGACGGTTCATCTCTTCGATGGCCTGCAGCGGGGTGACGTCGTGACCGTCAATCTTGACAGGAATGCCCTGCTTGAATTCGATGACGACCTCATCTTCGACCGGCGGGAATGCCGGATCGTCGGTATAGGAGTAGCAGTCCTTGGTCGGGCCATTCCACGGATCCTCAAGGAAGCCGGTTTCAATGGCGCGGCCCCACACGTTCTGGTCGATGGAGAACGGGCTCTTCTCGGTCTGCACGATCGGAAGCTTATGCTCCTTAGCGAATGCGATCTCGACGTCACGGGTCAGCGACAGGTCGCGGATCGGGCTGATGGCCTTCAGTGTCGGATCAATGGAGGAGATGGACACCTCGAAACGGACCTGGTCGTTACCCTTGCCGGTGCAGCCATGGGAGATGGTGTCGGCACCAAACTGGTGTGCGGCACGTACAAGATGCTTGGAGATGAGCGGGCGGGAAATGGCGGAAACCAGCGGATACACACCCTCATACAGGGCGTTGGCCTTCAGCGCCTTCATGCAGTATTCATTGGCGAATTCGTCACGGGCGTCGACCACGTAGGCTTCGACGGCGCCGCAGGCAAGCGCGCGCTGCTTGATGGTTTCGAGGCTTTCGCCACCCTGACCGACGTCGAGGGACACGGCCACGACATCCTTGCCGGTGCGTTCCTTCAGATATGAAATGGCGACGGAGGTATCCAGACCACCGGAGTACGCCAGAACGAGACGATTCTGATCGCTCATGGTTTCCCTTTCTAACATCAAACGTTATTCATCAGTATATGCAATGCTCTGTATATTTATGCATATACGGTGCGTCGTGTCCACTATACGGCTATTCAGCCTTTGGACACGACGTCCAACAGCCATTGCGCACGCTGTTTCGCATAATCGTCATCGGCGCAGATCACCATGACGGTATCGTCCCCGGCAATGGTGCCGAGCACTCCATCGATGGGCTGTTTGTCGATCACACTTGCCACATACTGGGCCGCGCCAGACGGCGTGTGGACCACCACCAGATTCCTAGCCGCCGCGACCGAAGTGACCAGTCCCGAAAGCACACGATTCATCTGCTGTTCCGTTTTTGCATCAGGATTGGCCGACGCGCTTTCCTCCGGCTGTCTGCCCAGCGCATAGGCCACGGTTCCGTCAGCCAAACGGGTCTTGGTGGCATGGATCTCGTCAAGATCGCGGCTCAAGGTGGCCTGGGTCACTTCGATGCCCTGATCCGCGAGAATCTGGGACAGCTGCGACTGCGAGGTGACGATGCGCGTCAGCAACGCCTGCTCGATGGCGCTCAATCGAGCGGCCCGTGTGGCAGGACGTTGCAGCGCAGGTGTTTGGTCCGTCATCAGGCCAGCAGGCTTTCATCGCCGCGGGTCTTGCCGGTAAGCCAAGTCAGCAGTGCCTTCTGCGCATGCAGACGGTTGCCGGCCTCGTCCCACACCACGGACTGTGGTCCGTCGATGACTTCGGAGGTGACTTCCTTGCCGCGGTATGCCGGCAGGCAATGCTGGAAGATAGCGTCTTCCTTGGCATAAGACATGAGTTCGGCGTTCACCTGATAATCCCAGAACGGCTTGGAACGGATGGCGTATTCCGATTCTTCGCCCATGGAAACCCATGTATCGGTGAACACGCAGTCGGCGCCGGCGACCGCTTCCTTCGGATCGGTGGTCACCAACACGGAACCGCCGGTTTCGGATGCGATGGCTTCGGCATCGGCAACGATCTGCGGATCCGGCAGATAGCCGTTCGGTCCGGCAACGCGCACGTTCATGCCGGCCACGGCGCCACCGAGCAGATAGGAGTTCGACATGTTGTTGGCCGCGTCGCCGAGGTAGGCGATGGTCTGGTTTTTCAGATTGTCGACGCCACCACGATGTTCGGCGATAGTCTGGAAGTCGGCAAGAATCTGGCAGGGATGGAATTCATCCGTCAGAGCGTTCACCACCGGATGGGTGGAATACTTAGCCATTTCCTCCACACGATCCTGACCGAAGGTACGCCACACCACGCCATAGGCCATGCGGTCAAGCACGCGTGCGGTGTCGGCGACCGGTTCGCCACGGCCAAGCTGGGAGCCGGACTTGTCGATGACCAGCGGATAGCCGCCCAGTTCGGCAACGCCAATGGAGAAGCTGGAACGGGTTCGGGTACTCGGCTTGTCGAAGATCACCGCGATGCCCTGCGGGCCGGCGAATGGCTGATGGTAGAAACGGTCATTGTGGAATTTGATGGCGAGTTCGAGAACCTGCTTCTGTTCTTCATGGTTGAGATCGTCATCGCGCAACATGTGGCGCAATTCAGGAGTTGCCATTGTTGGCTCCTTTCAAAAGATTTCCGGTTCGTTGTGATTGCCGGCTATGTTCAGTCGTTGGGAAGATCCGCTGGAATCTTTGCGAGGATGGAGATGGCCTGATCAATATCCTGTTCAGTCACCACCAGCGGAGGAACAAGACGAAGCGCATCTGGCGCCACCGCGTTGACGATCAAACCGTGCTCCAACGCCCAATTCATCGCCGCATGCGCGCATGGATGGGCAAGCTCGACCGCATCGAGCAAGCCACGTCCACGCACGGAGACGAAAAGCGGATTGCCGCAAGCCATGATGCCGTCACGCAATTGCTGGCCACGCGCCTCGGCGTTGGACACAAGGCCGTCTTCCTCAATGGTTTCCAACGTGGCCATCGCGGCGGCCGCTCCGAGCGGATTGCCCGCAAAGGTGGAGCCGTGGGAGCCTGGGGTGAACAGTGCGGAAAGCTTGGCGCCGAAGGAGATCATGCCACCCATCGGGAAACCGCCTGCAACGCCCTTGGCGAAGGTTACGATATCCGGAACCACTCCGCCCGCGAGATCCTCACACTGGAACGCGAACCAGGATCCGGTACGCCCGATACCCGTCTGGACCTCATCGATGATGAGCAGCGCGTTGTTGTCGTCGCACATCTGACGGGCCTTCTTCACATAGCCGGCCCCAAGCGGACGCACGCCGGCCTCGCCTTGGATCAGTTCCATGATGACGGCGGCGACAGGTCCCTTGCCGTATTTGCCGGGACCGGTTTCGGCAAATGCGTCATGCAATGCGATCTCGTCACCGGCTTCGACGAATTCGATATTGGGAACCAGCGGCTCGAACGCTTCTCGGATGGAGGGCTTCCACGTTGCGGACAGCGCGCCCATGGTACGCCCATGGAAGCCGTGGGTCATGGCGATGATACGTGCCGGCTTCCCGCCAATGGCAGGCGATGCGCCCGGCAAGGTGCGTCCATACAGTTTGGCAAGCTTCAATGCTGCCTCGTTGCCTTCCGCTCCGGAGTTGCCGAAATACACATGAGATCCCTCGGGGGCGCCGGCAAGCTCAATGAGCTTCGACGCCAGTTCAATCTGCGGTTCCGTGGCGAAGTAGTTGCTCACATGGGCGGCTTTGGCGGCCTGCTCGCTGACGGCCTTCACCCATTTCGGGTGGGCGTAGCCGAGTGCGTTCACCGCGATGCCCGCAAGGAAATCGAGGTATTCATTGCCATCGATGTCCCAGATGTGCGCGCCTTCGCCGTGATCCATAACACGCAGCGGAGTACCGAACACGTTCATGTGCACCCGGGAGTACTCCCCCAGCCACTTGGCGTCCTCGCTGCCGAGGTTTTCCAACTGTTCAGTTGCCATACGAACTCCTCATTTCAATACCGTCTTCGGGAACGACCATGGTTCCAATGCCGTCTGTGGTGAAAATCTCATTCAGGATGGAATGCGGTTTGCGTCCGTCGATGATGTGGGCGCGTGGCACGCCTCCATCGATGGCTCTGACGCAGGCTTCCATCTTGGGGCGCATGCCGCTCTCCAGATCCGGCAACATGTCGCGTAGGTTCTCCACGCCGATGCGACCAATCAGAGAATCCCTGTCCGGCCAATCGGCATACAGGCCATCCACGTCGGTCAGCACGACCAGCTTGCTGGCTCCAAGAGCGGCCGCAAGCGCCGCAGCCGCGGAATCGGCATTCACATTCAACACTTCGGTAGCATCATCCTCATTTGGAGCCACCGAGGAAACAACAGGAATGCGTCCGGCATTGATCAGGTCCTCAACCGCGGATGCGTCGACGCTCACCACGTCGCCGACCAAACCAATATCGGTTGGCGATCCATCGATGATCGGCTTGCGCTGCATGGCGGAAAACAGCGCACCATCCTCGCCGGAAAGACCGACCGCGAACGGACCATGGGCGTTGATCAACCCGACAAGTTCACGGGAAACCTTGCCCGTCAAAACCATACGCACCACATCCATGGCCTCCGGCGTGGTGACCCTCAGGCCTCCCTTGAATTCCGACTTAATGCCCAAAGCTTTGAGCATGTGAGAGATCTGCGGTCCGCCTCCATGCACCACAACCGGATGCAAGCCGACCTGTCGCAGGAACACCATATCTTCAGCGAAACAGGCCTTGAGATGATCGTCGATCATCGCATTGCCGCCATATTTGATGACGATGCGCTGTCCGGCGAATTCCTCAAGCCATGGCAGCGCCTCGATCAGCACTTCCGCCTTTTGGTCGGCGCGCAGATCGGTATGCACGTCAAAATGGAATCCAGGTCCTTTGAGTTCCTTGGTCATTACCGTTCAATCAGCTTTCGTAATCTGCATTAATGTGTACGTATTCGTGGGTCAAATCGTCGGTCCAGACGGTTGCTTCCGCTTTTCCCGCATGCAGATCGATGTCGATGTGCACCTCGCGCGGAGTCATGTCGACTTCGGATCGGTCGCGCCCGGCTCCGCCGTTCTCACAGATACGCACGCCATTGACGTCGACCGTGACTTTATTGGAATCGTATGGCGCGACTTCCGGCGGCACGGTGCCCAACGAGCTGACGATACGTCCCCAATTCGGATCATTGCCGGAAATGGCGCATTTAAGCAGGTTGGACGCGGCCACCGCACGACCGCAGGCAAGCGCCGCATCCTCCGTGGTGGCGCCGATCACCTTGACACGGATGTCGTGGCTCGCGCCTTCGCCATCGCCGATGATCTGGCGTGCCAGAGACGCCGTAGCCTGCGCAACGAGATCGTTGAATTCGTCCGGATCGGGTTCGATGCCCGAAGCGCCGGATGCGAGCAGGAGCACCGTATCGTTGGTAGACATGCATCCATCCACATCGATGCGGTTGAACGACATCTCCACTCCGGCATTCAATGCCGCCTGCAACTGGCCGGCGCTCACCACGGCATCCGTAGTGATGACGCACAGCATGGTGGCCAACTGCGGGGCAATCATGCCCGACCCCTTGACCATACCTCCGACATGGAAGCCGTTAGAGCCTTCCAACTCAACGGTTTTCGGCTTGGTGTCGGTGGTCATGATGGCATGGGACGCATCCGCACCGGCCTGAGCGGTATCGGCAAGGGCCGCGAACGCTTTGTCTGCGCCAGAAAGCACATGGTCAAGAGGCAGAAGCTCACCGATCAGGCCCGTGGAGCAGACCGCGATATCGCTGTCTTTGGCACCTACAAGCGCCGCGACCTTTTGGGCCGTGGCCTTGGACTGCTCATATCCCGGCTGGCCGGTGCATGCGTTTGCGCCTCCGGAATTAAGGATGACGGCTTTCACATGACCGTCGGCCACGATCTTGCGCGTCCACTGCACGGGAGCTGCGCAGAAGCGGTTCGAAGTGAACACTCCGGCAGCCATATCCAGCGGACCGTTATTGACCACAAGAGCCAGATCCTTCTTACCTTCGACTGCGGAAATACCGGCTTCCACGCCAGCCGCGGAAAAACCTTGTGCAAATGTTACGCTCATGGCGCCACTCCAATCTTTGTCAGGCCTGCATCTTCAGGAAGTCCCAGTGCTACGTTCAACGACTGCACCGCCTGTCCGGCCGTGCCGCGGTTGAGATTGTCAATTGCCGCGAAGGCCAGCAAACGCCCCGCCTTGCGGTCGACGGCCACCTGAATATGGGCCGCGTTCGATCCGATGATATTGGCGGTGGCCGGCATGACGCCTTCCGGTAAAACAATCATGAAATCCTGATCCGCATATGCGTCAGTCCAAACCTGCCTGATTTCAGCATCTGACATATTCAATGCTGTATCGGTTAGTTTGGCGGAAACCGAAGCGAGAATGCCACGGGCCATTGGCACAAGAATCGGGGTGAATCCCAGCGTGAACTCGTTTGCCGCGGATGCGTTCTTTCCTGCAGCATGGGCGAAGTTCTGCAAAATCTCAGGAATATGACGATGAGTACCGCCGACGGAATACGGCAATGCGGAACCGAATGCCTCAGCTGCAAGCAAATTGACGCGCTTCAGATTCTTCCCTGCGCCGGAGTAGCCGACCACCAGATCGGCAACAATATCCGCCGGTTCAACAAGCCCTTGGGCAATGCCCGGCTGCAGCGCCAATGTGGTTGCGGTCACATTGCATCCTGGACCGGCAATACGCTTGGTTCCTGGAATCACCTCACGCTGGTGCTGGTAAGAACCATCTTCGGATATGCCGGTAATGAGCTCAGGCATGCCGTAAGTCCAGTGCCCATAGAAGTCGCCGCCGTAGAACTCATCCCATGCGGTTTTTTCCTCAAGCCTATGGTCGGCCCCCAAGTCCACCACCACGGCATTCGGATCAAGCTGGGAAGCCAATGCGCCGGATGCCCCATGAGGCAGCGCAAGGATGATCACGTCATGCCCGTTCAGTACCTCCGGAGTGGTGTCTTCCACCACAAGGTCGGCAAGCTGCGGAATATGTGGCATATGCTTGCCAAGCTTGTCCCCAACGGATGAATGCCCGGCCACGCACGTCACTTCGAAATTTGGATGGGCCGCGAGGATACGGAGGGCCTCGCCTCCCGCATACCCTGTCGCGCCGGCCACGGCTACTGTGTATTTGGCCATGTCACGTCTCTTTCCATTGACTCACTGAAAACACATTCAGCATACACTTTATGCACTACATTGCATAATTATGCATTCATTTCGTGTCGCATAGTGGTCATTGCGCGACTATGACAATTATTAAAAGACTAGAAAACACGCCGAATCAGGCAGCGATCGACTCGTCTCCCTGCCCCGATCCCGCGCCGCCAAGCATATTCTGCAACGTCTCGTTATACAGGTCGGCAACGGAAAGACCATGCATCGCCAACCAAATCACGGCCAAGGTGTACAACACATTGATGATCACCGCGGCGAGAGCCAAGCCATGCCCTTTCATGTGGAGCTTCTTGGTACGCCACATCGAAATCGCGCCGACCAACGCGGGAAGGACCGGCACCGGCATCAGCACGGCAAGCACGAGAGACATGATCGCATAGGCATCCCAATGGCCGTATGCGGGATTCTGCCGGGGATCGTTGAGATCCAGATTCGGCAGATAGGGCATATTGCCCTGCTGCGGATATTGGTTCGGATCATACGGATTCGGCCCATACGGGTTGGCGCCGTATGGATTCCGTTGTCCGTTCGCATTGTACGGAGGCATCGGTTGCTGCCCATTTGAAGGGTATTGCCCCGTTTGGTATTGCATATTCTGCTGCTGTACAGCATCCGCAGGTTGCGGTTCAGGTTCGGGCGCACCATACACGTATGGATCGTAGCCGGCTGGCAGCTGGCTGCTCATCGCGCCATATTCGGGTTGGTTGATTTGACCATACTCCGGCTGTGAAGGCGCAGCGGCATCGGAAGATGACGAAACCGGAGCAGCATCAGCCGTCTCCTGACGTTCGCCGGTGTTGGTCGGCTGATACTGCTCCGGTTCGTTCATAATCATCCTCTGTTCTTGGGAAGGTCGGGATCAGGCGCGCAGCTGCGCACCCAGCTTGGACGCTTCATCCACAATACGCTTGCGGATGACTTCGCTGTCTTCGGAAGCGAGAGTCTTATCCGGATCGCGGAATGTGACCGCGTAGGCCAAGGACTTTTCGTCCTCGCCCAGCTGGTCGCCGGTGTACACGTCGAACAGCTCGATGCTTTCGAGGCTGCTTCCAGCGGCATCGACAATAACCTGCTTGAGCTCGGCGGCCGTAACGTCGGTGGACACCGTGAAGGCCAGATCCTGCTTGACCGGCGGGAAGGTGGAAATCGGCTTGGCCTGCACCGGCTTGCCGCTCAACGTGGCGAACAGCGCGGTCAAATCCAACTCGAAGGCCGCGGAATGGGCCGGGAAGCCCAACGCCTCGTTGACATGCGGGTGAAGCTCGCCGACCATGCCGACGAATACGTCACCGGCCATCACGCGGGCTGCACGGCCCGGATGCCATTGTGCCGGCGCATCTTCAGCCTTCGGCTGATCCAGCGTGAGAGCTGCGCCAATACGGTCGGAGATGCGTTGCACCGCCTCAACGGCGTCAGACCAATCCACTGCGCGACGCTCGCCCAGCCAACCGGAGTCAACGGCGTTGCCGGTCAGAATGCCAGCAACATGCATCGGCTGGTCCGGAAGACCGGCATCAAGCGCGGCAAGCTGCTCGTCCGTCGGCTTGACTGCACCCGGCAGCGCCGGAATCGCCGGAGCGTTCGGATCCCACAGATACACGTGGCCGATCTCATACAGCGACACATTCTCCACGCCGCGACGCAGATTGCGCTGAACGGTCTGTGCCAACGTTGGAATAATGTCACGACGCAGGAACGGACGATCACCGGCGAGCGGGTTGGCGATCTCCACGCTGACGTTCTTCGTCTCAGCGGCGTCCAGCGCGAAGTTCTTGTAATCCTCATCGCCGACGAACGGATAGCTCAACGTTTCCACCATGCCGTATTCGGCAAGTTCATCGGCAACCTGACGCTTACGCAGCTGCTCAGCAGTCAGACCGACCCTGCCTTCGACCGGTGCCGGCGGCACGGTGACGGGAATCTCGTCATATCCGACAAGACGTGCCACTTCCTCAACCAGATCGCACGGCTCGTTCAAGTCGGGGCGCCAACTCGGAGGCACCACGGAAAACTCGCCGTTGCCGCCTCCTGCGACAGAGCAACCGATATCGGTAAGAATGTCGCTGATGGTGTTCACGTCCGTATCAAGTCCGGCCACACGAGCCACTTCCGAAGCTTTGAACAGGATCGGACGGCGGTTAGAGACGGTATTGAAGTCGGTCGGATGCTCGCTCGGCTCGCCATTGCCGTACTTAACCATCAGTTCGGCCGCCATCTGGGCGGCTGCCGGCTGCAGCTGGTCGTCCACACCGCGTTCGAAACGACGGGAGGCTTCGGACGGAATCTTGTGACGGCGTGCGGAACGCGCGATCGACACCTGATCGAAGTGCGCGGATTCCAGCAGGATGTTCTTGGTCTCAGCGGTAACCTCGCCGTACAGACCACCCATGACGCCGGCGATGCCAAGCACACGGGAACCGCGCTCACCGTTCGGGGAATCGGTGATCAGCAGATCTTCGACGCTCAGATCATGGTCCTTGCCATCCAACGTGGTGAGTTTCTCACCCTCATTGGCGCGGCGCACCACAATCGGTCCTTCGATCTTATCCAGATCGTAGGCGTGCATCGGCTGTCCCAAGTCGAGCATCACATAGTTGGTGATGTCTACAGCCAAGGAGATGGAACGCATGCCTGCACGGGCCAGACGGCGACGCATCCAGTTCGGCGTATGGCTGGCCGGATCGAAGCCCTTGACCGCGCGAGCGTAATAGCGATCGCATCCAACCACACCGTGAATCGGATTATTGTCGTCGACGATCACTTCGATATCGGTCTTGGTGCCTTCCGGCAGACCCTTAGTGATCGGCGCCTTCTCATTCAGAGCGACAGCAGGATCGGTGTAGGCGGCACCGGTGGAATGATGGTATTCGCGAGACACGCCACGGTATGAGAACGCGTAGCCGCGATCCGGAGTGATGTTGATCTCCAGCAGCGGCTCATCCAAGTGCAGCAGGTGCATGGCGTCGTCGCCCGGCTGGAGCTTCTCATACTCTTCCGGGGTGAAGCCGTACTTGCGCAACAGGATGATGCCATCATGGTTATCGCCCAAACCAAGCTCACGCTCGGAAGCGCACATTCCGTTGGAGATATGACCGTAGGTCTTGCGCGGCTCGATCTTAAAATCGCCCGGAAGCACAGCGCCGGGAAGCGTCACGACGACCTTCTCGCCTGCGGCCATGTTCGGAGCGCCGCAGATGATGCCGCGCGGCACCTTGTTGCCGTTCTCATCGGTTTCGTTGTATTCGTCGCCGACGTCGACATGGCACCAGTTGATGATCTTGCCGTTCTTCTGCGGTTCCGGAGTGGCGTCGACCACGTAGCCGACGACGATCGGACCAACCAGCTGGGAGGTGTGGATCTCTTCCTCTTCGAGACCGACCTTCACCAGATCCTTGGCAAGCTGTTCGTACGTAAGGCCTTCCGGAACCTCGACATGGTCCTTGAGCCAATCAATGTCAACCATTGGCATGGGTCAATCACTCCCCCATCACAAACTGTTCGCTGAATCGCACGTCGCCTTCGACCAGGTCGTGCATGTCGTTGATGTCATGGCGCAGCAGCAGGGTACGCTCCACGCCGACGCCGAAGGCGAAGCCGGTGTAGACCTCGGGATCGAGGCCTGCGGACTTCAGCACGTTCGGGTTGACCATGCCGCAGCCGCCCCATTCAAGCCAGCCTGCGCCACCCTTCTTATCGGGGAACCACAGGTCGAGTTCGGCGCTCGGCTCGGTGAACGGGAA